>JACCEC010967734.1_pt1 | contig 23959 bp, 35 predicted proteins | sample 7450121 | NCBI WGS metagenome assembly JACCEC01 (sample SAMN15323455, study PRJNA562643) | freshwater metagenome | isolation source: river surface water | place: USA:Blue River Watershed | collected 2017-08-18 | reverse complement strand
GAGCCGGTGGCAATGGTTGGAAGCGGTCATCAGTTGCTTTGGACTGGTGTCGCCACTTATGCCGATCACGCACGCCAGCATGGAATCAAAGTCGGTTCTCTGCTCTACACCGACCCAACACCACAGCGTGAATGGGTTGCGCTGACGGATGAGGAGATTGAATCGCTGTGGGATCACGGGATGTATATTCATTGCAGTGGCATAACTGCGTTACGCGCCATCACACGCACCATTGAAGCCAAACTCAAGGAGCTGAATCATGTCAATTGACGCAATGAAACAGGCGCTGGAAGCGTTGATCGCAAGCGAGCACCTTTTGGAAATCAAAGTCAACAAGGCCATTGAGCGCGATGCTGCTGACGCATGGGTCCTAGAAAAGGAAGCCGATCTACGGCAACACAAAAAAGCCATCACATCCCTACGCCAAGCAATAGAGCAGGCCGAGAAGCAGGAGCCTTTTGGGTATTTGTGGCCAACCGAGAGACATCCCGAATTCAGATTTACGCAGCAATTGCGTGATGGTGTTGAGGGGACGCCGGTCTATACCGCCCCGCAACCACAGGAAGAACATCACGCAAAAGATTGTGCGCTGTTGCAGATACCAAGTAGAGACTGTGATTGTGTTCCCACAACACAGCGTGAATGGGTTGATCTGACACCAACCGATATTGCAGACGCATTGGGGCCATGCCCGAAGTATTTTTCAGAATGGACTGATGCTGATGTAATTTATTTTGCCCGAACCCTCGACGCCAAACTCAAGGATAAGAACACATGAGCATAGAAGCAATGAAACAGGCGTTGGAGGCGTTGAGAAAAGCAAGACGAAAAATCCTAACAACTGAGGAATGTCATGCCGCAACCACCTCCCTACGCCAAGCAATAGAGCAGGCTGAGAAGCAACAGATTGAGTCCGCTGCGCGAGAAGCGATTGATGAGTTCGGGCAGGAGCGGTTTGCGAAGGCGCACGCAGCACCTGTGCAGGGGCATGACTGGCAGGCACGGCTGAAAGAACTTCAGATAGTTTTCAAAGATGTTGATCAGAGCGGCCCATTGCTTGGCATGGGAGGCAAGAAAATTGGATGCGTGAACCACGACTGCGACAAATGCCAAGCGGTAGAGGAGGCCGAGAAGCAGCAGCCTTTTGGGTATTTGTGGCCAACCGAGAGACATCCCGAATTCAGATTTACGCAGCAATTGCGTGATGGTGTTGAGGGGACACCAGTCTACACCACCCCACAACCACACCGTGAATGGGTTGGGTTGACGGATGAGGAAATCCAGCAAGTGTTTATTGCAAACAGCGTAATGGTGGATAACGGCAATACTTACATGGTTGCAGGTCTAAGAGCCGTCAACATTGGTACAGCCATCGAAGCCAAACTCAAGGAGCTAAATCATGTCAATTGAAGCAATGAAACAGGCGCTGGATTATATGCAGAGCGATTTGGCAGGGCGGATAAAGAAAAAGCCACATGCCATCGCCTCCCTACGCCAAGCCATAGAGCAGTATGAGAAGCAGAAGCCGTGGGTATGGCAACAAGCCCCGATCAAAACCCAATGGGGACACGACATGGTCGTGGCTGGTCGTGCCATTGACAAAGACCACACTGTGATCATCTACTGTGAGCGCGATCAAACCGCAAGGGTTGAGGCAATGCTTTCTGCACAACCAAAGCGTGAATGGGTTGGACTCACCGATGCTGAGATCGAAGAGTTTGATTACTACGCTCGCGACCTTGTGATGGACATTGAAAAAGCATTAAAGGAAAGGAACGCATGATGGGAACCAGAGAAGAGATCGGGCCGGGGGTGAGAGCACTCTACACCCTGGCGGGGCACGGGCAGGAGCGCACGGGGTGGCCCCCTGGCCTACTGCAGGACGACAGCCCCGGGTTGAGCCGGTGGCTTGCGAGCAGGCCGGACGCCCGCCGCAGGGTGCGCGAGGCGTTATCAATGCTCGACCGCCAGGACGCGCTGGACCGCATGGCGGACAACGCCAGGGAGCTGGGGCTGGACTACGAACCTGGGAGGCAACAATGAGCGTGTGCAACGTGTGCTCGTGCATCTTTGAGATCGAGTCGGAGGGCGGCATCGAGGGCTACTTCGGCATCATCCCGGTGGAGTTCTGCCCGACCTGCCTGTCGTCCATGTTCGACATGGTGGAGCAGTTGTCTGACAAGTTCGAGTTGAAGGAGAAGAACGATGAGTGAGCAATCAGTTTTGGACGCAATCAGGGAGCTGGGCCCCATGGGCACGACCGAGCTTGCACAGCACCTTGACCTGCACCGGCAGACTGTCGTGCAGACCATGCGCCGGTTGCGTGACAAGAAGAGGGTCTACATCAGCGGGTACCAGCGCCAGGATGGCGGCGGCCGCGGATGGTATACAGTCCTGTATGCAATCGGCAACAAGCAGGACCGGCCCAAGCCCAAGGGGCTCACGCCCACGGAGCGCAGCCGCCGGTACCGGGAGCGAAACAAGGCGATAATTGCGCTGAGACGCGCTAAAGTCAAAACCCAAGCAACGCCCTGGACGGGCTTAGGAGCACGCAATGGACAGTGAGAGCAAACAGTTACGCAGCAAGGTGTCCCTGCAGGACATCCTGAGCAAGATCAAGGCGGTGCAGTACATCGCCCTGGATGACGGGCGCAGCACGCTGTGCGTCGCCAACACCGAGAACGGGTTCACAGTCGTGGGCAAGAGCGCCTGCGTGGACGCCAAAGAGTACAACAAGGCCCTGGGCGAGAAGTACGCCTTCGAGGACGTGGTCGTGCAGATGTGGGAGCTTGAGGGCTACCTGCTCAAGCAAGAGCACTACATCGCGAAGGGGGGCGCATGACCAAAGACGACATCATGCGCATGGCGCGGGAGGCTGGAATGCAAAGACAGCATCACAATCTTGCGAGCAATCCTGTTCAGTACCGATACAGCTATGACGGCTCCGAAGAATCCCTTGAACGCTTCTTCCACAAGGCTCAAGCCGCCGAGCGTGAGGCGTGTGCGAAGGTGTGTGACAAGTTTAACTTCGGTCAAGCGCCGAAAATGATTCAGGACGCCATCCGAGCAAGAGGAGAACAAGCATGATGTACTTTGAAAAGAACCAACCGCACTGGCTTGTGTGGCCTGTGCTCGCCTTCGGGCGTAACGACACCGAAGGTATCTGGGTCGGCATCGGCTGGCTGAACAAAGAAATTGGATGGAAGGAAAAGAATGAACAGAGATGACATCATGCGCATGGCGCGGGAAGCTGGCCTTGAAGAAGAATGGATTATTGATCCAGGATCGCCAGAAAGGTTTGAACGCTTTGCCGCTCTTGTCTCCGCCGCTGAACGTGAGGCGTGTGCGAAAGTGTGTGAGGATGCGCCGGAACCCGATGGGCAAGACTTGGCTGACAGAATCCGAGCAAGGGGACAAGCATGAAAGATAAATGGTTGCTATTTGCAATTTGTCTTTATTTAACAAACATTTTTGGATGGCTTGGATTTGTGATTTTAAAAATAGCAAGGGGACAAGCATGACAAACGAAGAAGCGTTGGAGCTGCCAATGGTCGGGTTCGCCGACCACTGGACTGTGCGCAAGTACCTCTACGAGCTGCTGATCACCCTCTGGAACGAGAAGGAGGCCTTCAGCGGCAAACGACCATTCGGCGACAGTGGGTGGGACCACGACCTCATCGCGGCCCTGGTCATTGGCGGCGCGCTACCGGGCAAGCTGGACGAGTTCGGCTTTGTCAAAGAGTACAACCCGGCAAAGGCGGAGAAGTACGTCTCACAGCTGATTCACTACGTGTTTTTCAAGGAGAAACGATTTGACTAAAGACGAAGCCGAACAGATCGCCAAGATGTGCGGGGCGCTGTTGATTTACAACCCGCACGGGGCGCCGACCACGGCCCAGGACCTGCCGGTGCACCAGTACGCCGAGTTCGTCGAGCAGGTGGTGCGCATGAACATCATGAAGGCCATCACCTCGCACGAAGGCGACGAGCTGGAAATTCAAGATATCTTCAACATCATCAAAGGAGATTGAAATGCTTTTTACATCAGGCGTGATTTTGTTTTTCATTGGCTCGCTGATCGCGGCTACCCTGGGCAACCGCCGCAACGACTCGGTGCACGACAAGGTGGGCTTTGCCCTGGCGGCCATCGGTGGCGGCTTGGTGGTGGGCTCCATCACCATCTACCTGGGCCGGGTGCTGCCATGAGCGGGCCGCTCATCATCCTGACGGGGTTCATCTACGCCTACGTGGCCGTTGAGCAGGCGCTCAAGGGCAACACGGGCATGATGATCGCCTACGCGGGCTACGCGTTTGCCAACATTGGCCTCTACCTGCTGGCAACACGATGAAGTACCGCAAAAAACCCATCGTCGTCGAGGCGACCCAATGGTTCAAGCACGGCGACCACCCGGCGGTCACCAGACACCCCGAGCCCCAGCTTGGGTTTATCTCCACCCTGGAGGGCATGATGCTGGTCATCCCCGGGGACTGGATCATCACCGGCGTCCAGGGGGAGCACTACCCCTGCAAGCCGGACATCTTCAACGCGACCTACGAGGAGGTTAAAGAATGAGCGGACTCGGACCGATTGACATCAACGACTGGGACCGGTGCGAGCTGACCCTGGTCAAAGAGAACGACGACGGCAGCGCGGACTACACCCTGAACCTGGGACCCAAGACGTCGAAGTACCTGATGAGCTTCGCCTTTGTGACCCTGCTCAAGCAGGCGATCGCGGAGGGTAAGACACTCACGCCACCGGAAGAAGAAAAAAGCGGAGACTGAAAAATGACAGAACAAGAGCGCAAAGATTGGCAACAGAAATTCAAGTGGCTGCCCGCGGAGAACGCAGCCCAATGGACCCAAGAGGTGAGGGAGGCGTGGCTGCGAATGCGAAAGGCACACAGGGCCTGGGCGCTCACCAGGACGCCGCCCAACCCCGCGCTCACGTCTGTCAAAGAGCCCGGCGAGTTGATGCCGCGTTGGATCGCCAACGACGCCTACATCGCCTACATGATCGCGGCAGAGGACTGGCGCATGCTGGAACCCAAGTACATCACAGACAACCGAGCCCGCCTAAGTGCGGGCGACTTCGAGGAGGACGAGAATGAATGATTTTCACAATGTGAAAAATGGGTCATTACCCGCATGAAATCAATTTTTTACGGCATCTATTTCTTGGGCGCGATCATTGGGTCTGTGTGCGCGCTGACCATGGAGCCGCTGCTTGCAGCGGTCTTCGTCGTGCTCACCCCGGTCGCGATCATGACCGGCGCCCTGGCGTCCGGCAAGGTCCGGTTCTACCAGCGCTCACCTGAGGACGTCGAGTACCAGGACCCCGAGCGCATGGCGTTCCCCACCCTGGCCGCGATCGACGACGAGGACCTGACAGACGAGGAGGCCTTCAACAAGTACGGCCACCAGATCGCGATCGAGCTGGACGCATGGCGCGCCATGCTGGAGCGTCGCGTCGAGGAAGTTAAAACAGCACGAGAGCAGTATGACCAAATCATGCTGAAGTCAAAATGAAGGTATTCCTACTCCACGAAATTGAAGGCAAACTGAGCGCGCACAACTTCAAGTCGATGCGCGAGGCGGCGCGCGTGTTGGGGTGTGACCACCGCCAGCTTGCCAAACAGCTCGCAAAACGTAAACTAGGCACAAAGACAAAAATCGGAACAGTAGTTCACATAGAGGCACGCTATGACAAAACCAACAGTACTCCCCGTTCAGTTCGAGAACATACCCATCAGCCTGAAGAAAATCCCACGCTGGGTTCTTTGGCGGTTGGTCGAGGTTGGGGAAGAGTCGAGCAAGCGGTGGTCAAAATTACCGCTGCAGGTAAATGGGTCATCAGCAAGCTCCACAAACCCAGGAACGTGGTGTGATTTTCTCCACGCTCAAGAGGCATATCAAACGGGTCGGTTTGATGGTGTTGGCTTTGTATTTGATGGCTCTGACGGCATCGTTGGGATCGACCTCGATGACTGCATCGACCCGGCGGTGGGCGTCGACTCTCTTACTGCGGAGGCGCGTTCGATCCTTGAGCGAGTCGATGGCTACTCCGAAATCAGCCCCTCCGGCACCGGGCTCAAAATCTTCACCCGGGCGCAGTTAAACGCCGCGCACGTTGACCACGACAAGGGGCTGGAGATATACCCCAAGGGTCGCTACTTCACAGTGACCGGCCACGCACTGGGTGGGGCCATCCCCGACCAAGAGCAGAACCTGCAGGACCTGATCCCGGAGCGCAAGGTGTACCGCTCGGGCGATGACTTCGCGGACTACAGCCCGCCCATGGACGGCTGGGACCTCGCCAGGGTCGAGACCGAGCTGCTCGCGCACCTGGACCCCGACTGCGGCTACGCCGACTGGCTGGCGACGGGCATGGCCTTGCACCACCAGTTCGAGGGTGACTACGAGGCGATGGACCTCTGGGACCGCTGGTCGGACGCGGACGGCACGTGCAGCAGCTACGTCTCGGGCGAGTGTGAGCGCAAGTGGAACACCTTCCGCGGGCACTCAGGCACGACCCTGCGCTCGCTGGTCTTCAAGGTCAACAAGGCCAAGGAGGCGGAGCTGGTCGCCAACGGCGAGAAGGCCCTCACCGGGGGCCCGCTGAACCACGCGCGTGAGTTCCTGACGAGCGCCTACGCGCACGAAGAGGGCACGACGCTGGTGACCTACGGCGGCGACATGTTTCGCTTCAAGGGCACGCACTACGAAGACGTCGAGGAGGCGACTGTGCGCGCACAGCTGTACACCTTCCTGGACAAGTGCAAGAAGTACGACAAGAAGATGAACCTCGTGCCGTTCAACCCGGGGCCCGCGGCCGTGTCGGGCGTGCTGGACGCCGTGCAGGCGGTCACGCACCTGCCCAACCGCGCCAACACGCGCCCGCCGGTGTGGCTGGACGGGTACGGCGAGGACCGCCCCGACCCGAGCAAGCTGGTCTCGCTGGAGAACGGCATATTTCACACCGAGCAGAACGTGCTGATCCCTCACAGCCTGGGGTTCTTCACGCTCAACAGTTTGCCCTTCGCTTACGACCCAACGGCGACGTGCCCGACGTGGCTGTCGTTCCTGCGTGACGTCTGGAGCGAGGACCCCGAGAGCGTGAGCTGCCTGCAGGAGATGTTCGGGTACATCCTGAGCGGTGACTCCAGCCAGCAAAAGTTCTTCAACATCATCGGCCCGCGCCGCTCGGGTAAGGGCACGATCAACAAGGTGCTGGTGTCGCTGCTGGGGCAGCACAACACTGTGGCACCGCAACTGGAGGAGCTATGCGATACCTTTGGCTTGCAGCCCTGGATTGGGAAGTTGCTCGCTTCCTATACGGATGCCCGTGCACCGGAGCGCAATCGGGGGGCTGTTGTCAGCCAATTACTCCGCATTGTGGGTGGCGATACGGTGACGGTGAATCGGAAAAACAAAGAGGCCTGGAGTGGTTACTTGCCGACTCGGATCGTGATCTACTCCAACGAGGCCTTGCAGTTAACCGAGAATTCAAACGCCTTAACCGGGCGCATGATCGTGCTGAAGATGTCAAATAGCTTCTACGGCAAGGAAGACGTGACGCTGTCCGACAAGCTGGCGAAAGAGCTGCCGGGGATATTCAACTGGGCCATCGAGGGCCAACAGCGGCGCATGGCGCGCGAGGGCCAGCGCTTCGAGCAACCTACCACTGGGCGCGAGCTGTTGGAGCTGATGGAAGAGCTGGGCAACCCGATCGGGTCGTTCGTCCAGGACGCCATGCGCTACGACCTCGGCGGCCACGTGCACAAAGACGACGCCTTCACGTGCTGGAAAAAGTGGGCGATCGCGAAGAACATCCCCCCAGGAACCGACCTCGCGTTCAAGCGCCGCTTCCTGGCCGCGACCCAAGACCACCGGGTGGTGGCGGATCGTATGCGCGTCAACGGCGAGCAGGTGAACATCTACCGCGGCATCGTGCTCAACGAGAAGGCGCAGAAGTACATCAACAGCATCAGCGCATTCGAGCGCGAGGAGATATTTGCATGACACTTGAAGGACGAGTTATTTATTTAGAACGCATGGTCGCGCACCTGCAAATGATGAACGCCACGCCGAGCGCGGAAAACGATGATTTTATCGGCCACTCCAAGTCATTGATTCAATCGCGCGGCGATCGCTGCATAACTGTAGAGCGGGCCATGAGGAAAGCCATAAGCATTAAGCACGAGTTGCAAACGCTCAAGGAAGATTTTTCCGAGGTGGCAAAGTATCTGGCGAGGGATAACCCATGATACCGACAACACGACTGAGGTTCGTCCAGCGCAGCGTGCACATGGGAGTCAACGGCGGCGGCAAAGACGTGTACCAGATCGTGCGCGTCCTGCAGCAGTGGTACACGGACGAGTTCACGTACGGCGAAGAGGGTGAGTGGCGCGACGTGCCGCTGGAGGCCGACGCATGAGCAGACCGATGACCAAAGACGAGTGGCAAAACCACGTGGCCGACACGTTTAGTCTGGTGGTTCGATCAACCTACCAGGATATGATCGACGAAGCCGTGAAGGCCGAGCGTGAGGCATGCGCAAGGTTGTGCGACAAGCAGGCGCAGGACCTGAGCGAGAGCGACCACTGGACCGGTTGTGCGTCGTACTTGGCAAACAAAATTCGGAGACGCAAGTGAAGCGATACTCTTACTACACCATCGACACCGGGTTCTTCCCCCTGGCAACGAAGCTGTGCTTCACGAAGGGGTCCTTCGAGGCCGTGCTGCGTGACTACAACATCGTGCCAAAAGACGACCCACACCCGTTCGAGATGGGCGTCGCAGAGACGCACTCGTTCTCCAACATGAAGGAGGCGGTGGTCATCGTGGGCGTGAACCTGGACGCCGTCGGCGACAGCCCCGCGGCCCTGGCCGGCGTGGTCGCACATGAGTGCTCGCACGTCATCGAGCGCCTGCTTGAGCACATTGGCGAGCAGGTCGAAGACTTTGGTGAGGAGACACGCGCGTACCTCATGCAATCCCTGGTTGAACAAATTTTCACTGTCTGCGCCTTGGAGCTCAAAAAGAATGCAAAACGAAAAGAGGCTAGAACAAAAACTGGTGCGAAGGGTCAAGGAGATGGGGGGACTGTGCCTGAAGTGGACGAGCCCGGGGACGACGGGGGTGCCGGATCGTCTGGTGATACACAGGGGGCAGCTGCACCCGGTGGAGATCAAGGACCCCAAGGGCAAGCTGTCGCTGCGACAAAACCTGATGATCTCGGAGCTCGCGCGCCGGGGGATCGAGGTCGTGGTGATATGGAATGACGACGACCTGGACGACTTTTTGGAATCGCTATGACTGAGCTGCCCAAAGACAAAGACGTGAGGTACCGCCTGCTGATGAAGAAGGACATTCGAGATGGAGCTATTCGACCCGCCGCCTTTTGTGAACATAACAGTGCCTACAACGAGCGCCCCGCGGATTTTCGAGTTGTTAATGACGCACAAGCGCGCGCAAGAGGAGGCTACTGATGTTGTCCCCCGACCAGTTGCACGAGTACCAGCGCAGGCTGGTGGAGCAAAGCCGCAAGACGCCGCACATGGGCCTCTTCATGGAGATGGGCCTGGGCAAAACGATCACGGCGCTGACGATAGGCAGTGAGCTACCAGGGCGCACGCTGATCATCGGCCCCAAGGCGGTGATTAAAAACGTATGGCAGCAGGAGGCCGCAAATTGGAAACACACAAGCAGGTTGAAGTTCGCGATGGTGATGGGCACCCCGGCCGAGAGGCTCGCAGCTTTGAAGACGAATTCGGACGTGTATTTGATCAACTGCGAGAACGTCTGCTGGCTCTTCGAGCAGAAATCGACTCCACAATTCAACAACTTGATCATCGACGAATCAAGCAGGTTCAAAAACCCTGGCTCGAAAAGGTGGAAGTCCCTGAAAACCCGGCTGCCCACCTTCGAGCACCGGTACATCCTGACGGGGACACCTACGCCAAAGTCATACCTGGACCTATGGACCCAAGTCGGTATCTTGGACCTGGGACAACGGCTCGGGAAGTCGATGACTTCATTCAAAGAGAGATTCTTCGATCCAGACGCGAGGGACAGACGCACCGGAGTAGTATGGTCGTGGAAACTAAAGCCCAACGCGAAGGAAAAAATAGATAGCCTGATCGGCGACATCTGCTTTTCGTTGCGCGCGAGTGACTACCTCACCATGCCGCAACGCCAGGACGTCACGCACACGATCACCTGGGAGAGCGCCGCGCGCAAGTCGTACGAGCAGCTGAAGAAGGAAACAGTCACCGAGGTCGACGGCGAGACGATCACCGCGGCCAACGCGGGCGTGCTAATGGGCAAGCTGACGCAGATGACCTCGGGCGCGATCTACAACGAGTACAAAGAGGTCCAGCACGTTCACGACGGCAAGCTGGACTACCTGGAGGATATGCTCGACGACGCGCCGACGATCGTGTTCTACGTCTACAAGCACAGCCTCGCGCGACTGCAGGAGCGCTTCCCGCACGCCAAGGTGCTGACGCCCGACGACACCGCGCTGATGGAGGCATGGCGCAAAGGTGACGTGCCCCTGTTGCTGGCGCAGCCCCAGAGCGTGGGCATCGGCATCAACCTGCAGTGCAACGTGGGCGACACGGCGCAGGTTGTCTGGTTTGACCTGACGTTCAACCCGGAGGACTACCTCCAGGCGAACGCGCGCCTGTTCCGCCAGGGGCAGGTCAAGCCGGTGATCATGCACCACCTGACAATGGAGAAGAGCGCCGACCAGCACGCCATGGACGTGTTGAGCGGCAAAATACAAATACAAGATGCACTCATGGAGGCACTGAAGCTGTGAAATATTCTGTCAACGCAACGATCCGCAGACTGTCCGACGAGGAGCCGGACCCCATCGAGAACGACGACGCGAGCGTGGAGCCATCCACCTCGGTCGGCTGGGCGGCGTGGGGGCCCGACACGCTCCAGGACATCTACAACGTCATCGCGGACAAGCTGTCGCCCCAACAGCGCGAGATCATCGAGGCGCACCTCGCGGGCTACAACTACCACGACCTTGCGGTGACAGAAAAATACTGGCGGTACCACTACGGGCTGGCAGTCAACCGGATACGCAAGGAGCTGAAAATATGAAGGGGTTTTTAATCGAATACGCAGGGCAGGGGTTTCCAGAGATGGCGATCCAGCTCGACGTGGAGGCACCCAACATCGACACAGACCGCGAGGTGCTGACGATTTGGGAATTTGAGAGCGCAGAGGAGTGCGACCAGATACTGGCCGAGCTGCGCAGGTTTAGAGAGCAACAACTGAAGGGGAAAGCATGAACGAGGCACAAAAGCTGCAACAGATGATGGGCGTGAAGCCCAAGGACCAACGCATCGCGGAGATGGCCGGCGCGGTGACGCGGCTGGTGATCAACGACGTGATCCGGGACGCCAAGGCCCGGGCAAAAATCCGTGACTCAAATACCCACGCGCCCGAGGTCAAAATCAACCCGAAAAATGGGTAATTCCTTATAGAGGGTGGCCCTAAGCCACCCAAATATAAGGAGCCGTGATGGCATCAAAATACACCTACAAACCTGAAATGTGCGACGAGCTGATAGAGCTCGGGAAGACGGGCGCCAGCCAGAAGATGATGTTCTCCACCCTGGGAATCAGCGCCTCGGCGGCCCAGACGATGCGCAAGAACCACCCCGAGTTCGGCGAGGCGCTGGACTTGGCGATCACCCACGCCCAGGCGTTCTGGGAGCGCGAGCTTCTAGCCAACGTGGGCAACAAGGCGTTCAACTCTCGCATCGCCGAGATCGCCCTGCGCGGACAGTTCCCCGGGGACTACCGCGAGGAGAAGGCCCTCAAGGCCGAAATCAAGGCGGAGGTCCAGGTGGACTTCGGGTCGGCCGTAAACGACCTCATTGCTTCCCTGAAAAAAGCAGTCTGACGATTCTGTCGGCGCTTACTGGGGAGCGCCGGCCCGTTCTTTGTAGAAAGAAACTATGACGGCACACGCCATGCTTTCGGCGTCCGGCTCCAAGCGCTGGATGACCTGCACCCCATCGGCCCGACTTGAGTCGGTCCTACCCGAGCCTAAGCGCCGCCCAGGTGCGGCCAACTTCAGCGAAGAGGGCACCACCGCCCACACCCTGGCAGAGGCCAAACTGCGCCGTCACTACGGCCAGATCACCGCCAAGGAATACATCGCCGAGGTCGAGGCAGTCAAGGCAACCCCCTACTACGACGAAGAGTTTGAAAAGTACGTGGACGACTACGTGCTCTACGTGCGCTCGCAAATTGGCGAGGGCGACACACCCTACTTCGAGCAGCGCGTCGACTTCAGCGAGTGGGTGCCCGACGGGTTTGGCACCGCCGACGTGGTGATTCTGTCCGAGCACAAGGTGCGCGTCATCGACCTGAAGTTTGGCCGCGGTGTCCCGGTGGACGCCAAAGACAACCCGCAGCTGCGCCTGTACGCCCTGGGTGGGTGGTATAAGTACAAGGAGGCGCACCCCAACGTGACCGAGGTGGAGTACACCATCCACCAGCCGCGCCTGGAGAGCATCACGACCGACGCGATGACCCTGGACAAGCTGTTGGACTGGGCCGAGCACGTCGTCAAGCCAAAGGCCAAGAAGGCCTGGAACGGGACCGGCGAGTTTGTGCCTGGGGACCACTGCCAGTTCTGCAAGGCCAAGCCGACGTGCCGGGCCCGGGCGGAGTTCCTGAACGCGGCCGCGGTCATGGAGTTCAGGTCGCCGCCCTTGCTCACAGATACCGAAGTAACTAAAGTATTACAAAACGCCAGCAAGACCAAGGCGTGGCTAAACGACGTCGAGGAGTACGCGCTCAACAAGGCCCTGGAAGACGGCGAGCTGCCGCCGGGCTATACTATCGGCAAGACAACGACCAAGCGCAAGATCAACGACCAGGAGGCCGCGGCCGTCAAGCTGCGCTACTACGGGGAGGACATCTACGAGCCGCGCACCCTCAAGAGCGTCTCCCAGCTGGAGAAGCTGGTCGGCAAGGGCAAGCTGGGTGAGCTGTTGGGCGACCTGATCGTGCGACCCGAGGGCGAGCCCAAGCTGGTCCCAGCCAAGGACGAGGTCAAGGAAGAATTTTCATAATCCAAAATATGGGTTATTCTATGTACAGGTTTTGAGAGACGCCTGATTTAAGTCTCTCGTTTCAGTAAACAAAGGATGCCAAGATGGCTAAAATCAATGAGCGTGTGGTGACCGGTAAGGTTCGTTTTTCTTACGCCAACGTGTTCAAACCCGTTGCGCAGGAAGAGGGCAAGACCCCCAAGTACTCCGTGTCGATCATCATCGACAAGAGCGACAAAGAGACGATCGCCAAGATCAACGCTGCGTTTGAGAAGGTGAAGGCGGCCAGCGGCCCGTTCTTCGGCGGTCAGGTGCCGAAGGGCCTGAAGGGCGGCCTGCGCGACGGCGACGCGGAGAAGGATGACGAGGCCTACCAAGGCTCGTTCTTCATCAACGCAAACACGACCCTGAAGCCCAAGGTCGTGGACGCCAACCTGGAGGAAATCCTGGACACCGAAGAGTTCTACTCTGGCTGCTACGGCCGCGCGTCTCTGACGTTCTACCCGTACAACCAGCAGGGCTCCAAGGGCATCGCCTGCGGTTTGGGCAACGTCCAGAAGCTGGAAGATGGTGAGCGACTGGGTGGTGGCGTGTCTGCCGCCCAAGATTTCGCGGTGTAATTGAGGCCGGGGTCGCACCCCGGATAGGTCAGCCCGGCCAAGCAGAAGGGACAACAGGGTGGGATGCCCTGACCAACAAGTTTGAGGACTGTGCATCGGGTTAGCGCCGCTGCGGTTCTTTGATCCTTTCTTCTGAAACACTGCTTCATGTGGGCAGTCTTCAAACTTGTTGGTGTACGAAGCTCTAGCCAAGCCGCGGTACTGATCACCGCGAGCCTACGTCAGTTAACGGCCACGCAACCGATGGCAACGGTTCACCAACAACCAACACGCATGGGGATTGCGACAAACGGAAGTTTTCGGGGGAACCCGAATTGGCCGTCCCCAGCCGTGTTGGTGAGGTTCAGAAACTGGAACGCCATGCCCATAGCATGGAGGAATCCGTGGAGGTGACAGTCCCACGCACCAACAACTTTTTTAACTGGAGATTCGTATGAATTTTGGACAAGCAATCGACGCCCTCAAAGCGGGCAAACGCGTAACACGTGCCGGATGGAACGGGCGAGGCATGTTTTTGATTTTGGCCGGTGGGTACAAGGTTCACAAAAGCGCGCTGCGCCCCGGTGGCCCCATCACTGCAGAATTTTTAGAGTCTCGCGGGTTAGAAGAAATGGAAATTCTTCCGCACATTGATATGTGGACCGTTAATGCACAGGGGCGCCAAGCGTATTTGCCGGGCTGGCTGGCAAGCCAAACCGACATGCTGTCCGAAGATTGGGAAACACTGGAGTAATTATGCTGACGTTTCAATTTACTGTCGAAGAAATCAACCACATCCTGATGCTGTTGGGCCGTCTGCCGTTCGCCGACGTCAACAGCGTGATCAAAAACATCGTGCTCCAGGGGCAGCCGCAAGCTGAGGCTCTGGGCGAAGACGACGAGGAGGACAAAGACAAGGCAGAGTGATCGACCCATACCCCTTCTCTTAGTTCGGGCCTCGCAGCATGCGGGGCTTTTTCAACTCCAAAAAATCACACCATGAACCAATACCAAGAGTACATCCACAAGTCACGCTACGCAAAGTACCTCCCCGAACAAGGCCGTCGGGAAGACTGGGATGAGACCGTCGCACGATACGTCAACTATATTTTTGACCGCACTGAAGAGCTGGACCGCGATACCCTCAAGCAAGACATCTACAACGCGATCCACGGCATGCACATCATGCCCAGCATGCGCGCGGTGATGACCGCGGGCAAGGCCGCAGACCGCGACAACACCTGCATCTACAACTGTTCCTACCTGCCCGTGGACGACGTCAAGTCTTTTGACGAGGCGATGTTCATCCTGCTGTGCGGCACCGGCGTGGGCTTCAGCGTGGAGTCCAAGTACACCAACAAGCTGCCCGAGGTCCCCGAGCAGCTGTTCAACTCCGAGCACATCATCAACGTGCACGACAGCAAAGAGGGTTGGGCCAAGGCCTACCGCCTGCTGATCGCGCACCTGTACGCCGGTGAAATCCCGCGCTGGGACGTGAGCAAGGTCCGCGCCGCGGGCACACCCCTGAAGACGTTTGGTGGCCGCGCCTCTGGCCCCGAGCCCCTGGTCGACCTGTTCCAGTTCACCATCAAGACCTTCAAGGCCGCGCAGGGCCGCAAGCTCAATACCCTGGAGTGTCACGACCTGATGTGCAAGATCGGCGAGGTTGTCGTGGTGGGCGGCGTGCGCCGCTCGGCCATGATCAGCCTGTCCGACCTGAACGACGAGCGCATCCGCCACGCCAAGTCCGGCAACTGGTGGGAGACGCACCCCCACCGCGCGCTCGCCAACAACAGCGCCGTGTACGAGACCAAGCCGACAGTGGGTACGTTCCTGGAAGAGTGGACCTCGCTGTACAGCAGCCACAGCGGCGAGCGCGGCATCTTCAACCGCGAGGCGGCCAAGAAGATGGTCGCCAAGTACGGCAAGCGTAACCCCGACTTTGAGTTTGGCACCAACCCCTGCAGCGAGATCATCCTGCGCCCGTACCAGTTCTGCAACCTGACCGAGGTCATGGTGCGCCCGGACGACACGCTGGAGAGCCTCAAGCAGAAGGTCCGCATGGCGGCCATCCTGGGCACCATCCAAGCGACGTTCACGCACTTCCCGTACCTGCGCAAGGTGTGGCAGCGCAACACCGAGGAAGAGCGTTTGCTGGGCGTCTCGCTGACCGGCATCTACGACCACGAGGTGATGGGCAGCTACAAGTCCGCGCCCCTGTGGCTGGCGCAGCTGCGTGAGGTGGCCGAGGCCGCCAACGCCGAGTACGCCGACCTGTTGGGCATCCCGCGCTCGACGGCCATCACGGCGGTCAAGCCCAGCGGCACAGTCAGCCAGCTGACCGACACCGCGAGCGGCATCCACCCCCGCCACGCGCCCTACTACATCCGTCGCGTGCGCGGCGACAACAAGGACCCGCTGACGCAATTCTTGGTCGCCCAGGGCGTGCCAGCGGAGGCCTGCGTTTCAAAGCCCAACTCGACGACCGTGTTTAGCTTCCCCCAGCGGGCGCCCGAGGGTTTGGTGACGCGCGACGACGTGACGTCCATCAACCACCTGGAGCTGTGGCTGGCCTACCAGCGCCACTGGTGCGAGCACAAACCTTCCGTGACCATCTCGGTGAAAGAAGACGAGTGGCCCGGCGTGGGTGCGTTCGTGTGGCAGTACTTCGACGAAATATCTGGCGTGTCGTTCCTGCCGCATGACGGCGGCACGTACCGGCAGGCGCCCTACGAGGAGTGCACCAAGGAGGTCTACGAGAAGCTGTTGTCCGAGATGCCGACGCTCACGTGGCACGACTTCAAGGAGAACCGCGACAACGTGGAGGGTGCACAGATGCTGGCCTGCGTGGCCGGAGTTTGCGAGATTTAAGCCATGACAGACGCAGTAAATCATCCCCCGCACTACAAAACCGGGGGAATCGAAACGATCGACTACATCGAGGCCAAGCAGCTTGGCTACCACCTCGGCAACGTCGTCAAGTACGTATCGCGGGCCGACCACAAGGGTAAGCAGATCGAGGACCTGAAGAAGGCGCGCTGGTACCTGGACCGCGAGATTGAACGTCTGGAAAAATTGGCGCTATAATCCTGGTGTTGGTGTGTTCCCAGTGGGTGGGAACTTGGGGAGGCACCACGTGGTGTCTCCCCTTTTTTATTTGGATTCGTCCATCAGCCTTAGGAGCAAGAAATGAAGACCCTCTCGATTGACTTTGAAACACGTAGCCGCATCGACCTCAAAGACCGCGGACTTGACGTTTACTCCAGCGACCCCAGCACAGAGATACTCTGCCTCTCCGCGGGCTTCACCGAGGACGACGTCCAGGTCTGGCGCGCGCAGGACGTGCCGCAGTGGGTCCTCGATCATGCGGCGAATAGCGGCGTAATTGCCGCATGGAACGCGGCGTTTGAGTGGCACATTTGGAACCGCGTCGGCACCAAGCTGGGCTGGCCCCAGATCACCTGGGAGCAAATGCGCGACTCCATGGCCGTGGCCGCGGCCAACAACATCCCCCAGGACCTCGACACCGCGGGCGAGGTGATGGACTCCACCTTCAAGAAGGACAAGCGCGGCAAGCGCCTGATCCAGCTGCTGTGCAAACCCATGAAGGCCAAGAAGCCGGGCGAGGAACCCCAATTCAACGAGGACCCAGAGCTCATGCAGGAGCTCATGGACTACTGCCAGCGCGACACCCAGACCGAGATTTCGATCGTCTCCAAGTTGCGCCCGCTCAACTACAACGAGCAGGCGATCTGGGTGCTCACCCAGAAGATCAACCAGCGCGGGGTGCCGGTGGACCCCCGGGAGCTGGACAACGTAATTGGGGTAGTCGCTGCAGAGAATGAGGTAATTAACTCAGAGATTACCCAGTTGACCGGCGGCATCGAGGTCAGCAAGCGCGACCAACTGTTGAAGTGGTTCCGCCTGCACGGCCTGGACCTGCCCGACATGCAGGCTGAGACCTTGGAGAAGGCGCAATCTAACATTGATTTTGCATCTAACAACGACGTTGTTAGGGTGCTGAATTTAAGGTTAGAAGGCTCCAAGACCTCGGTGACCAAGTTCAGCAAGATGTCCGAGGTCCAGGCGGACGGGCGCATCCGCAACGGGCTGGTGTACCACGGCGCCTCGACGGGCCGCTGGGCGTCCAGGGGGATCAACCTGCAGAACATCGCGCGCCCGGCGCTGTGGATGAAGGACGAGCACATCGCCAAGGCGGTCGAGCTGGCGCTGGTCTACGGCGACCACGACCTGATGAAGGTGGCCTTTGAGGAACGCACCATGGACGCCTGCTCGTCGATTGTGCGCAACGCGATCAAGGCGCCAGAGGGCTACACCTTCGTGGACGCCGACCTGAGCTCGATCGAGAACCGGGTCTCCGCCTGGATGGCCGGCCAGAACGACAAGCTGGAGCTCTTCCGCCAGGGGCTGGACGAGTACAAGACCTTCGCGTCGACCAGCCTGTACCGAGTGGCCTACGAAGAGGTCACCAAAGACATGCGTCAGGTCAGCAAGTCGGCCGTGCTCGGGTGCATGTTCGGGCAGGGGGCCAAGGGCCTCGTGGCCTACGCGGAGGGGATGGGGGTGACGCTGACCCTGGAACAGGCTGAGGAGATCGTGGCGGCCTACCGTGCCGCATACGCCAAGGTGAAGAATTGTTGGTACGCGATGGGTCAGGCGGCGGTGGACGCCATCCGCAACCCCGGGCAGCCGTTCAAGGCCGGCAAGGTGACCCTCAAGGTCGCGCGCGACGCGCTGTGGATGCAGTTACCCAGCGGGCGGCTGATCTGCTGGCAGCGCCCCGAGGTCGTGCAGGAGTACACCCCATGGGGTAAGCTGGCCGACATGGTCTACGTGGTCAGCCAGAACACCTTCACCCGCAAGTGGGGCCGCAACAAGCTCATCGGTTCCAGCATCTTCCAGAGCTCGGTCCAGGGCACGGCCAGGGATTTCCTTGCCGAATCTGCGCGGAGGTTGGACGAGGAAGGCGTAGACGTGATCAACCTTATCCATGACGAAATCCTTTCCCTCAGCACGATCGAAGACGCGCCGAAGGTTGAAAATTTGATGATGACGTACCTGACCACGCCACCTAGCTGGGCCCCAGGCTTCCCGCTTGCGGCGGAGTCATGGATCGACGTGCGTTACAGAAAGTAAAAGGGGCGCGGCTTCTCCGTCCGCTTTGCCCAAAATCAGCAGTTCCAGCGCTTGAGCGAGGCCTTGGCGCGCGGTGCGTCGCCCTTGGCGTGGTCCACGACGCCCTGCATGCGGGCGCAGAACGAGTCCTTGCGCGCGCCGCCCTCGGGCTGGGGTGCCTTCAGGTTGCTGCCGGTCTCGCGGTTGTACTTGGCGCGGCCCTTGGCCGTCAGCCCGGCGCCCTGGTCCACCGACAGCTTCTCGCCGCGGCCGACCGACAGGCTGGGGGTGCCCCCATCCTTCAGCTTGGCCGTCTTGGCGGACTCCTCGAAGGCCTTGGCGGTGGGCGCGCCCGGGGAGCCGGGCTTGCGCATCTTCTCACCAGAGCCGTGCTTGATGCGCTCTTGCTTGGCGTGGATGTTTGCGTAGAGCCCGGTCAGGCCGCCCTCTTTGTAGTTGACGCCAAAATCGGTCATCAGGCGCGGGTCGTTCCAGTCTGACTTCTCGATGTCACGGGCGAGCACCAGGGGGCCGGCCTGGACCTTTTCCTTGGCGGACCACACGGGGCGCATGTCGGCCTTGTCGTAAAACTGCGACGCGCGGTAGGGGTTCATGCCGATCTGGTGCCACTCGGGGTCTTTGAGGTACTCTTTGAGCATCCTGCGCACCTCTTCGTCGCTGGTGTTGACCTGATTGCCGACCATCATGGCGAACGGCGACTTGCCCTGGCCCTCGACTTCAGCCAAGGGCGTCAGCGCCTGCTCTTTAGTCCCCAAACCAACGCGCGCGGCCTTGGTCGGGCTGGACTTGAACTGCACGTCCTTGAGGTGCCCAGTGTGGCCGTAGCCAATCGGTTTGCCCGCGGTGTCGTGCATGGTGTCCACGTAGATGCCGTACCGCTCATACGAAGGAATGTCCAAGCGGTTGCCCACCCGGGTGCCCTCGGGCACGTGCAGGTTGAGGCCCAGGATGCCTTTGTCGACCTTGTTGGGGTCCAAGGCCGACACAATGTCCACGTTGCTGTGCGCACCAGGGACCTCAGTCAGCGGGCGGATGGGCCTGCGCTCGTTCATAATCCGCAGGTAGTCGGCCTGTGAAATCTGCTTGTTCAGGTAGGCATCGGTCGCCTGCGCCAGCACGGGGTCCTGCTGCTGTTTGTATGGCTTGGCATTGGTTTTGCGCCATGCAGCAACGCTTTCAGGCGTGAGGCCCAACATGTCGTAGGCCGACGTGGCTAAACGGGTGAAGGCCTGTTTCTTGGGGCTGCCGCCAGACTGCAGGTGCACCAGACCGCCCTCGGCCTTGGTGATGTCGTTGACGTTGACGTCGTAGGTGCCCTCGTTGCCAATCGCCGACTTGATGCGCTTGGGATCATAGACGCCCAGGTTGCGCACGCCTCTTTCGTTGACGTAGAACGCGTCGTGGCCCAGGTCTTTGAGACCGCCCTGCATGAGCGGGTGCTCCATCTGGCGCCAGTTTTCGTACTTGTCGGCGCTCTCAGCCATCATCCTTTGAACGTCTTGACGCTCGAAGATGTCTTTGTGCTTGTTGAGCAGGTGAGCCCTCATCGCCTCGCTTTGTTTTTCGTTCAGCGGGTCAAAAATGTTGGAAGCCTGCACGTGCACGGGCATGACGTTTGCCCTTTCAACCACCTCGGGGTTGGGGCCGAGCGCCTGACTCTTTTTCAATTCATCAGACTGCGCGGCAAACCGGTTGGCAAACGACGGCTCGGGCGACAGATACGTGGCGTCAGCAAAGGGGCTGAACCCACGGATGTCGGCGCGGGTGCCGTGGTACATGCGACGCTGTTCCTGGCTGGGGGCCAGGAAGCGCTCCAGGTTGGCCTCGCGCTCACCGCGCGGCAGCAGCGCCTTGACGCCCGCCATCAGGGCTTGCTTCTTGGGGCTCCCGCCAGATTGCAGGTGCACCGCACCGCCGTCTGCGTAGCCTTCTTTTTGCATGTTGGTGAGATACTTCTCATCAATAAACTGCGGGTCTTTCGGGTAGCTGAGCCATGCGTTGCCGTGCGGCTCCCTGGTGGGAAAACGCTCTTTGTACTTGCTGTGCCAGTCGGGCACGGCAATACGTTGAGGCACCGGGGCAAACTGCACGCCCTGGTCTTGGCCGTACACCGCCCAACGATAGTCGGGGTGAAACTCTTCGCTGTACTGCGCAGGGCGGTTCTCGACGCTGAACAGGCGGGTGCCCACCGAGCTGGTAGGCACACCCTCAGTCAGCGGGTCACGGTGCGAGCGCAGGATGTCTTCGTACTGCGGCAGCGCGATGCCGCCACGGGTCTTGTTAACACCTTCACCGGCACCAAGCATGGACGCCAGTGCGCCGCGACGTTCAAACGTGTCGCCGGCCAACTCTTGCGTGGCAAACCTATCGCGAATGTCAAACGCCTGCGGGAAGATCAACTTGCCTTTGCTGTTTTTCAACGTGGCAATTCGGTTGTTGATCATCTCAACCTGCTCAGGCGTCAATTCACGACCATAGTGTTGTTCGAGAATGTCGTTGAACACCGTCTTGTTGGACTTGAGTTGGTCGGTGCCACCAATGTAGGTGGAGAAGATCGCGTCTTTGCCCTTGACTTTGCGGTTCTTGACCAAGTCGTTGGCGTGCTTCTGCGTGTCGTTCATCCACACCACACCGGCGCGCTGGTGCAGCGGGTTGATGTTCTGAAAGTTGGGGAACTGGTTGCCACCCATGCGGCCGCCGTGCACGCCAAAGTTGTCCGACTGGGTGAGGCTCAGGTACTTGCCTTCGTGCGGGCCCAGGGCCTCGCTCATACGCATGATCTGCGTCTCACGCGGCACAAACAGTTTGGGCGGCTCGCGCCCAATCAGCTCTTCGCCTTTTTTAACGGCCGCCCTTACGATTGACTCGCCGCGGCCTGCGTACTTTGGGAGGCTGGTAAGTCCCCCTTCAGCTTTCTGCAGCACGGACTCAGGCTGTTGGCCTTCCAAATACTTGTTGCGCAGGCGTTGCGCGCCGGCCGTGGCGGCACTCAACGCGGTCAATCCCAGTCTTGCGCGTGGGTTTCTGACCGTGGGTGCCACGCCGCCGGCAACGGTGCCTGTTGCTGCGAGGGTTGCGCTTAGTGGGTCCTGGCTCTGGTAGGCCGTCAGTGCGTCGGCCGCGTTGATACCACCAAAGAATCCAGGGGCCATTCCGACGCGCGCCTTTGATTGGAGAGGCTGAATCTTTGGTTGCTCCAGGGGGCGATACGTTGGTTTTTGAACCGGCGGAAAGATGTCCTCCGCCGTGGGTGGGGGTGCTGCAGTGAGTTGCGGGGGCACCGACAAACCGCCACGGTAGGGGTCAATCACAAACTGAGGCTCGGCTTGTCGAGCCTTGATGTGCGACTGAGCCAATTTAGGAAGTGCTTCCTGAACCTGTTCGTTGATGATGATGTTCGGGTCATTGTGAATGACGTTTGACGAGGAACCCTTCACTTGGCTTTCCGTGTACTTCGGCACGCCGGAAAGGGTCTTGCTCTCTTCAAACGCCTTCATTGACTTGTTGCGCAGCTCTTGAGCTTCGGCGTATTTCTCAGCCTGTTGGCGGTTATATTCCTCAATAGGTGCGTTGGCAATACTGGCCTGTTGTGTTGCAAACCGGTTGCGCTCTATTTGTTTGTTTTCCGACGGTGCCACCGCCATGCCCAAAAGAGCGCCGCCAGCGCCAGCAATAACAGCGTCTGTGGGGCTAGTTCCCACAGACTGTGCGGTTGGTGTGGGCATGTTCCAGTCGTCGACGGAAGAGATGTCAGCGATTTGAACGTCGCCTGCGCCTGCTCCTTGATCCACGGGAAGAGGCGGGACTTCTTTCCCTCCCTGCGCGGGGGCCGCAGTCTGTTTGGCTTCGTTGATGTATTTGTCGATGCCAGAGATGTAGGACGTAACCTCACCAGGCGTCACACCTTCTTTAATGGACGAGTGGTTTGCACCCAAACGATACGCGTGCAGCGCCTTGTCGCGGTCCTTGAACGTGTCCAGGTGTTGCTTCAGGTAGCGCACGCCGCCGTCGATGTTTTGGTCAACGTTGAATCGGTCCACCTTCATGTCTGTTGCAGCGTCTTGACGAAGTTGCATGGGACCAAAGGCAAAGCGGCCATATTTATCAACGTCGGATTTCAAGTTGCGCAGTCCGCTCTCACGCATCGACAACGACACGGCCAGCTGTGGGTCCACGCCGTATTTTTTGGCGGCGTCGCGAATCTTGATCAGGTTGTCGAGTTGCTCGTCGTCTAGTTGGTCTATCCAGGTTTTAGCCATGTTTCAATTCCTTATCTAAACAACGATTTCGCTTCTTCGCGACGCCCACCCGAGCCGCCTTCTTGTGCGGGGTTAAAGGGGGCGGGGTCCTTGACACCCAACGCTTTTGCAGAGCGGTAGTATTGTTGCTCAACCATCCTTTGGTATCGCGGAGACTCTTTGAATTTCTCCCACGACAACCCCTGGCTCTTCATTTCAGACCACAGGTTCTTCCGTTCCCTGGCGTTGTGCGCCTCGATCTCGATCGCCTTCGCGACGTACTTGACGTTCTGCGGCGTCAGGCGAGTGTAGTCACCGGCGATCTGCGCAAACAGTCGACGCTCGTTGTCAGAGACGGCGCCCTGGCCCCTGGCGATGTTGGACGCGCGCAGGGCCAGCGTTGCAAAATCTCGCGCAATTTGCTGCGAGGCCGACATGCGGGCGTCACGCTGCTCTTTTGTAAGGCCCTGCATGTTGCCAGCCAGCTGCGTTGCAACCTCGTTGACCGACGGCACGCTGATGGAGCCATAGGGGGTCTGGATGCCCTGCTGGGCGATGTTCATCAGAATGGAAGACACCGTGCTGTCGTTGAGCTTGTTGACAACGTCAGGGAACTTGGTCACGTTCTCTTTGATTCGGGTCGCGCGGATCAAGTCATCGCCCGCTGCAGAAACTGCGGCGTCAAGCGAGGTCTGCTCTTCACCCCGCGCCTTTGCCGTAACCTTTTGCTCTTCCATTGTCGCGGCGCCCTGGACCTCCATCTCTTTCTTAGCCAGGTCTTCGCGGAACTTGACGTACTCAGGCGAGCCGACCGGGGGGGGGTTGCGCACGTTGATTGCGCCAGCGCCGTCACCTGCGCCAATGTTGGGCGACGCGGTGGG
>JACCEC010716111.1_pt1 | contig 23975 bp, 19 predicted proteins | sample 7450121 | NCBI WGS metagenome assembly JACCEC01 (sample SAMN15323455, study PRJNA562643) | freshwater metagenome | isolation source: river surface water | place: USA:Blue River Watershed | collected 2017-08-18 | reverse complement strand
TTTTCTATCTTGAAGCCTAAATTCATTGGGCGATATACCAACATATTTCTTGAATAACTTAGCAAAGTAATTAGGGTACTCAAATTTGAGCAAAAAGGCAATTTCTGAAATTGAATAGGAGGTATGTAAGAGGTATTTCTGTGCTTCATTAATAAGGTTTTGGTGTACTAACTCAATGGCCGATTTTCCTGCTACTGCCTTACAAATCCGATTCAGATGCACGGGAGTAATGTTTAATTCTTCTGCAAATTCGGGAATACTTTTGGGGTATTTTGAATGTTTGATACTCTGCTGAAACTTTCGAAAATAGGCCATCATCAACGAGTCGCTTTTCTGAGCTTCTTCTTGTTTGGTTAGTCGGTGCAAGCAGATAAAAAACTCGGTTAGGTAAGCCCGTAGCATTAAAAATCGTTCGGGGTTTTCGTTAAACAATTCAAATTCAATGCTTACTAATGTACGCTGAATTTTATCGAAAACTTTTTCTTCAAAGTGGCTTAAAACATGAATCTCTTCAAACGTTTTCCAAATTGAGTTTGATGTTTTAAAAATATCCTCAATGATGCTCTCCGAAATCGTCAGAATATGCCCTTCTACATCAGGGTTATAAACGAGTCCATGTAGTTTGGTGGGCGGAATAAGCATGATACACGGAGCCGTAAATTCTTGTTCTTTGGTTGCTTCCTGAAACAGGAGTGAGCCACTTTGCACAATAAAAACTTGAAAAAGCTGCAAATGTATGTGTGGTTTTATACGCCAATCAAATGTTTGGCTACGTGTAGCTATCAATTCTAAGAAGATGTATTCCGATGAATACCGCCCATAATCATCGCCATAGAGTCCATCAAAATTGAGGATATTCTTTTCTTGTTTCATTTTAATTGGATGTTCGATTTTTATCCATAAATGTAAAAATAGTTTCCGATAAGTATTAGATGTTTTTGTAAAATTTGCATAAAATTTAAAACCCAAACTTTTGGATGAATAATATCACTTGGGAACTCGCCCATTTGGCTCATGTGGAGCTACTTACACCGAAATTGGACGAAAGTATTCGATTTTTCACTGATATTCTCGGGATGTATGTTACTGAAATAGATGGAAACTCGGCATACCTTCGTGCCTATGATGATTACGAACACCATTCCTTAAAACTGACGTCCCACAAGCACAGTGGTATTGGGCATTTTGCGTGGAGAGCCAGAAGTCGAGAGTCGCTTGATGCACGAGTAAAAGCAATCGAAGCAACAGGTTTGGGTATTGGTTGGATTGACCACGAATGTGGGTATGGTAAAGCCTATCGTTTTCGTTATCCAGATGGGCATTTGTGCGAGATTTACTTCGATACTCATAAATATAAAGCGGAAGGCAATATGCAATCTGCTTTAAAAAATACCAATAGTAAATATCCTGCACGTGGTGCAAATGTGCGTAGAATTGACCATTTGAACCTTTTGGCAAAAGATATTCGAGCATTTGCCGACTTCCAGTTTGGAGTTTTGGGTGGCCGAAATACTGAGCGAATCGAGTTTGAAGATGGACCCAAAGGAGTATGGGTTTCGGTCAATAATAAATCGTATGATTTAGCAATCACCGAAGACCATAGTGGCCTAAACGGACGTTTACATCACCTCACATTTGCCACCAATAGCCGTGAAGAAATTCTGATTGCAGCAGATATTGCCTTAGAAAATGGCGTTTTTATAGAAACAAGCCCTCATAAACACGCCATTCAGCAGACTTTTTTCTTGTATCTCTACGAACCTGGAGGAAATAGGATTGAAGTAGCCAATGCTTCTGCTCGCCTTATTCTCGACCCTGATTATGAAACCGTTGTCTGGAATCGCGAAGAACGTATGAAAGGCCAAGCATGGGGACTAAAAACCGTAGAAAGTTTCCATACCAGAGGAAATCCAATGCCAGAAGAGTTAGCCCCCTAACCTCTAATGGAATAGATAATTAAATGAATTTTAAAAATAACTAAATAATGAAACCTAACGAAATATTAAAAGCTCCCCAATCGGGGGCGGGGGGAGATAATCGGTTATTAGTAATCTCTGCTCATTCGGCCGATTTTGTGTGGCGAAGCGGAGGAACAATCGCTAAAAGTGTTGAGCAAGGAGCCGAAACGCTCGTGGTTTGTCTTTCTTTTGGTGAAAGAGGCGAGTCTGGCGAACTTTGGAAAGAAGACCCAAACCGAAGCGAAGAAAGTGTAAAAATCATTCGTAAAGCACAAGCCCAACAGGCTGCTGAAATTTTCGGAACACCCATTCAGTTTTTGGATTGGGGCGATTACCCGATGTTGATTTCTGACGAAAGAATCGCTCAATTAACTAAAATCATTGGCGATTTTGAACCAACAGTTATTCTCACGCACACCGCCAAAGACCCTTTCAATCCTGACCAGCCTTTGGCCTATCAAGCCACCGAAAGAGCAAGGTTGCTTTCGTGTGGAGCGGGTGTGGCCAGTGCATTCAAAAACATCGACCCACCCATGTGGTATTCTTTTGAGCCTCATCAACCCGAAATTTGTGCCTTTTTGCCAGATACTTTTGTTGATATTTCTTCAGTTTTTGATAAAAAGATTGCCGCTATGAATTGTATGGGTGCTCAAAAATATTTAGTAGAATATTATACCGAATTGGGTGGAAGAAGAGCCAATCATGCTCGCAGAATTTCAGGCAAAAAAGAAGTAAAATATGCCGAAGCCTTCCAAAGCCATTTGCCGAGAGTTACAAATTCGATATTTTAAATAATGAATTGTTTTAGCTCGGTGTAGTATGTAGAGACGTTGCATGCAACGTTCTTCTCGAAACAATAAATTGAAAAAAATGAATTTAATACAACAATTATCTAAATTCTCAGCTGCCACCCTTTGTGAAGCATTGGGAAATAAAGGATATCTCCCTTCAGCGATTAAACCAATTGCTGCAAATATGAAAGTTTGCGGGCCTGCCTATACCGTACAAACCATGCCACGTGATAATGTTTTACTGCATCGAGCGTATGCCTATGCCCAAGCAGGGGATGTACTAATTGCCAATTGTTCGGGGTTTTATGAGGCAGGTTATTGGGGTGATTTAATGAGTCTCGGAGCAAAAACAAAGGGTATCAATGGCTTAGTGATAGATGCTTGTGTGCGTGATGCCGATGATATTGAAGCAATGGGTTTTCCTGTTTTTTCGAGAGGGTTGTGCATCAGAGGCACTTCAAATCATGGTGACGGAATACTCAACGAGCCAATAATTATTGGCGAAGTGTTGATAAATCCAGGAGATATTGTGGTAGGTGACCGTGATGGAGTAGTGGTAGTGCCAAAAAATAAAATCGAAGAAGCAATAGAAAAAGCAATCGCTCGGGAAGCCAAAGAAGAACGTACAAGAGCCGAACTTCGCAAAGGTAGAGTTTCGATTGATATTTATGGTTGGAGAGAAAAATTTGGATGGTAACATTAATGGTGAATGTGTAATGAATAATGAAAAATTAAAAATAGCTATTCTTGGTCTTGGTGAGGCAGGGAGTAATTTTGCTAATGATTTAGTGAAAGTGGGTGTTGAAATTACTGGCTATGACCCTAATCCGATTAGAAAATTAGATACTTCAATTGTCGTAAAAGATAGTAATATTGAAGCTGTTAAGGGAGTAGATATTATTTTTAGTGCAAATCTATCATCGGTTTCGATTCAGATTGCTGAAGAATTAGCGAGTGTTTTAACTTCTAATCAATTTTTCTGCGAAATGAACACTTCTGGCCCAGAGAAGAAGACTAAGATTTCCGAAATCTTAAAGCCTTCGGGTGTCAAAGTAATTGATTTGGCAATTATGGCTCCCGTTCCACCAAAAGGAATAATGACACCTTTATTGGCTTCTGGAGAATATGCAACTGAATTTCTTGAAAAAATAAAGCCGTTAAATCTCGACTTAAAGATTTTAGAAAATAGTCAAATTGGCGATGCCGCTACACGAAAACTTCTTCGTTCGATTGTCTATAAAGGAATAGCTGCTGTTGTTTGTGAGGCAATGGAGGCAGGAGAAGCCTTTGGCATGGGAAATTATATCAGAGGACAAATTAGTTCACTCATTGGAGGAAATGATGAAATAATCGACCGTTTTGTAGAGGGAAGTCGAACCCACGCAGTACGAAGAATGCAAGAAATGGAAGCCGTAATCGAAATGCTTGAAGCGAAAGATATTGAGCCAATCGTAACCAAAGGTACGAGAAATAACTTAGAAAAATTAAGCAAACTAAAATGAAATTAATGAAAATTCCATTTTACCAAATTCGTGGTGGTTCATCAAAAGGATTATTTTTTAAAGCCGAAGATTTGCCGCCTGACGAACAAGAAAGAAATAAAATTTTACTTCTGGCAATGGAGGGTACAATTGAAGGCGACCCTCGACAAATTGATGGTTTGGGTGGAGCAACTTCACTGACAAGTAAAGTGGCAATCATCAGTAAATCAGAAAACCCCAATGCGGATTTAGATTATCTTTTCGTACAGGTAGTGGTAGGCAAAGGAAAAGTTGCAACAACTCAGACTTGTGGAAATATACTGGCAGGAATTGTGCCTTTTGCTATCGAATCAGGGATGATTGAGGCTAAACACCCGACTACTTCTGCCAAAATAAACATCACGAACACAGGTGGCATTTGTGAAGTGGTTGTGCAAACACCCAACGGAGTAATAGAAACTAAAGGTGATATAAAAGTTGATGGAGTAGTGGGTACTGCTGCTCTAATTGTTTGTAATTATCTCGATACAGTTGGCTCAACTTGTGGAGCATTACTTCCAACAGGAAATGCAACAGATATTATCGAAGGAGTTGAAGTGACGTGCATCGACAACGGAATGCCTATTGTCATCATGCGTGCCTCTGATTTCGGGCTTGTAGGTAATGAAAGTAAAGAGCTTTTAGAAGCCAATGAGCCACTCAGACAAAAAATTGAGCAGATTAGACTAAAAGCAGGTTTTTTGATGAATTTAGGCGATGTAAAAGACCAAACAATTCCAAAAATGTGCTTAGTTTCACCTCCTGAAAATGGTGGTGCTATCAATACTCGAATGTTCATTCCACACGTTGTCCATGAAGCTATTGGTGTTTTGGCGGCAGTTTCGGTGGCTACGGCCTGTGTAATTCCAACGTCAATAGGTAGTGAATTTACGAATGGCGATTTACGAATGACGAATTATTCTACTGTAAAATCTTCTAATTCCCAATTACTAATTTCTAATTTATCAATTGAGCATCCTTCGGGCGAATTTACTGTTAACTTAGAGTATAAATTACCAATAACCAGTAACCAATCACCAGTATCTAATATCCAAATTCTAAAATCAGGGGTCATTCGCACAGCTCGGATTTTGAGCAGGGGTGAAGTTTATCTTTCCGACTAAAACCTCAATTATAGGTTGTTATATTTATTTTGTCTAAAAAAGCACCCCAATAGTCGATTGAGGTTTTTGGATTCGTCTAATTCTATTACATTTATAAAAATTAACCAAAATATCTTATCCTAAATGAAGAAAAAGAATCTTATCAGTCTTTCTGTTGCCTTTGCATTTTTAGCACTATCAATCACTGGTATTTTATTATACGTCAAGCAAAAAGCCCATGCCGTAGAAATGACCCACACAATTTTTGGGTTGATTTTCGTAGGCTTTGCTATTTTTCACATCATCAATAACTGGTCGTCGATTACGGGTTATTCAAAAGAACGCAAAAGCGGAAAGATTCAAAAAGAATTGATTATTTCAGGTATTGCTTTTGTGGTAATTTTGGTGGCTGCTGCTACCGAACTATTAGAGCCAGTTGCTGAAGCGGGAAGAATTTTCGCTGGAAAAAGACCTCCAAGACCTGAGCAGCTTACTTTTAATGAAGTAATTACGAATAAAGAAATGCAGGGCATGCCATTGAACATTATGATTCAAAAAAACAAAGAAACTGAGCTACCCATAGTAGCAGTTTGGGTTGAAGATTCTGCTCATAATTTTGTGGAAAACTTATTTGTGCCTGCTAAAATTGCAGCCATGCCAGCTGATGAAGAAGAAGCTCGTGAAGGACATTTTGATATTTCAGACTTTAAAGCCGAAGCCTTAGTTACTTGGGCGGGAAAAGCTAAATCAAAAACACCGAATTTTGAACAAGAAACTCCTCACGATAATTTTGTGCTGAAAACCAATACCTCAGCAAAAGGCCAGTTTTTTGTGATTCTCGAGGTAAAGAGTAAAGATAAAGTTGAGCTTTACGAAGCACCAGTCAACAAAGCTAATGGAGATGTATTTAAACTCAAGTCAAAAGATAATACTTTGATAAAGAGTGCTTTAGTTGAAATATAGTCAATAAAAATATGAGAATTGAGACATAAGTGTTTACTTGTGTCTCAATTCTTTTATTCAACCCCCAAGCCATCTCATGTTCCACGATACACTTTCGATTTTGGCAATTTTATGCCTGAATATTGTAATTTCAGAATGGCTCTGTCAGAAACCTTTTTTTCGACACGTCGGAACTGGACTGATGGTAATAATCTTGACCGCTATCGTTGCAAATCTGGGAGTCATTCCTGCATCTACACCCGCTACCCCTCTTTACGATGGTATTTTTGCTTACATTGCTCCACTTTCTATTTTCTTGATGTTGCTCAATGTTAATCTGAGTAGCCTTAAAAAAGCTGGAAAACCAATGCTCATGATGTTTCTGATTGGCTCATTCGGTACCATGATTGGGGCTTTGGTGGCCATGTGGCTCGTTAGTGGAAAAAGCCAAATCGGTGAAATGTTTTACGCAATCGGTGGTATGTATACAGGTACATATATTGGGGGTAGTATGAATTTTAATGCTGTGGCTTTACATTATGGAGTTTCGCAGCAAGGAAGCCTTTTTTCAGCCGCTACTGTTGCAGATAATATTATTACGGCTCTTTGGGTAATTGCTACACTGGCTTTGCCTCAGATTCTAAACAAAAAATTTCCAAGAAAGAATGTCATGGAAATTTCAGAAGAAACCCAAGCCGAAACCCACCATTATTCGTCTGATATTGAAAGTGTACGACCGTTTGATTTGGCATTCTTACTCGCAATCAGTTTAGTCGGAATCCGTCTTTCAACTTGGTTGAGTAGTCAGATTCCACAAATTCCTACTATTTTATGGCTCACAACTATTGCTTTGGTTTTAGCACAAATTCCTGCCGTCAATCGTTTGAAAGGCCATAAATTGCTTGGTTTATTAGGTGTTTATTTGTTTTTAGCAGTAATTGGGGCCTACTGCGATGTGCCCGCATTAATTAAAGATGGGGCTTTGGCTATTGTATTACTCGTATTCGTAACTATTTTAGTTGCTGTTCATGGACTCATTATTTATGGGCTTGGAGCATTATTCAAACAAGATTGGGACATCATTTCGATAGCCTCACAAGCCAATGTTGGTGGCTCTACTTCTGCAATGGCACTTTCGAGAAGCCTTAACCGTACTGACCTTACGTTGCCTGGTATATTAGTTGGGGCTTTAGGGAATGCAACAGGCACGTATTGGGGAGTATTAATTGCAGAAATATTGCGAAACTCGGGATGGTTTTGAGAAAAAAGCTTAGGTTTAAATAGTAAAGCATTAGGCAGTAGAAATATTACAAAAAGCTTTTGTGATATTTCTCATTTCTCACAATCAATGATTTTCCTTACTTTTGCCAAAAAATCTTCATCATATGGAACAAACACTTCTTGATTCTATTCCGTCGCTTGATTTGGCGGACTTTACTTCTGGCGATGACGCTCGTAAACATAAATTCGTTCAAGACCTTGGGGCTGCCTTTAACACGATTGGTTTTGTAGCAATAAAAAATCATGGACTTTCCGACGAACTTCGTGAAAAACTTTACGCTGCGGTGCAGAAGTTTTTCTATCAACCCGATGAGAACAAAATCAAATATGAGTTTCCCGAACTGCTTGGTCAGCGTGGCTATGTAGGCAAAGGCAAAGAAACGGCTAAAGGTTTTACAAAACCTGATTTGAAAGAATTTTATCATGTTGGTCAGCCAGTAGCCGAAGGTAATATGCCATCAAATATTTTCCCTACTGAAGTACCCGAATTTGAACAATATACAACTGAGGTTTATAAGACTTTTGAAAATACAGGAAAAACGCTTTTGCGTGCCATTGCTTTGTATTTAGAACTTCCAGAAGATTTCTTTGAAGAAAAAGTACGTAATGGAGATAGCATTTTGCGTGCCTTACACTATTTTCCAATTGAAAACCCAGATGCTCTGCCAGAAGGTGCCGTACGTGCCGCCGCTCACGGAGATATTAATTTGATAACACTTTTAATGGGGGCATCGGCCGAAGGCTTAGAAGTTTTACGTTTAGATGGAAAATGGATTGCTGTAACAGCATTACCTGAGCAAATTATCATCAACGTGGGAGATATGCTTGACCGTCTAACCAATCATAAACTCAAATCAACGATTCACCGAGTGGTAAATCCACCTCGTGAAAAAATGAAAACATCACGCTTCTCAATTCCATTCTTTATGCACCCACGTGGCGATATGGATTTGACTTGTTTAGATTCTTGTGTAGATGCCGAAAATCCTCGTCGCTACGAAAACATGACAGCAGGCGAGTTTTTGGCCGAACGTTTACGTGAATTGGGTTTTAAGAAATAGTTTATTGGTTTATCATTGATAAAATCCTGTAGGGATTACATATCGATAGAAATCAATTTAAATACCAAATATAATATGCCGTAGATATACAATTTTGTTGGCTATTTACGGCATAAATTTAAATTAGTGCAAATGCCTAAGTTATAAGATAATTCCTCGAAAAGCATGGCCAAAACCCGTCAGATTCGTTATATCATTTTCTTGAAAGACGTACTGATACTTGCTCTCACTTGTTTTGGTGGGCCGCAAGTACACCTGACGATGTTTTTGGATAGGCTCGTAAAAAAGCACAACTACATCACCGAAGCCGAAATTCTTGAGCTCCAGGCTCTTTGTCAAGTTTTACCTGGTCCAACTTCAACCCAAACTATTACAGCTATTGGTTTTCGTTTGGGAGGAGCAAGTTTGGCCTATCTTACGCTTTTAGTTTGGATACTTCCAGGTACTATGCTCATGACTTTGGCCGCTTTGGGTATCACTTACGTAGAAAAAGACCAACTCACCAATCTCACACGTTTCATCAAACCGATGGGTGTGGCTTTCATTATTTTTGCCGCTTTTTCGATTGGTATAAAAGTAATCAAAACCAAAACCAGTATGTTTTTGATGCTTTTGGCTGCCATTGCGGCATTTGTATTTCCTTCACCGTACATTACGCCAATTTGGATTTTGTTGGGAGGTTTAGCCACATCATTTAAGTTTGGCGAGCAAGAAAAAATGGAAAAACAGCCAATCAAAATCGAATGGTCGAATTTCTTTCTATGGCTGAGCGTGTTTATGTTTTCGGTAGTTTTAGGCAAAATTACGCATAATTTACCTATTCGACTTTTTGAAAATTTTTATCGAAATGGTAGTTTAGCTTTTGGCGGAGGACACATTTTGAAGCCACTTCTTTACAACGAATTTGTTGAATTTAAGCATTATTTAACTCCCGACGAGTTTTTGTCAGGTGTTGCCATCGTAGAAGTTGCCCCTGGGCCTGTATTTTCTATATCTGCATTTGTTGGGGCGTTATCAATGCGGGAGTGGGGGACAAGCGGTGAAGTTCTGGGCAGTATTGTTTCGTCGGTTGGTATTTTTCTTCCTGGTACATTCCTTATTTTCTTTGTGATACGTTTTTGGAATGAACTCAAAAAGTACCGTGGAATCAGAGCCTCGCTTGAAGGTATTAATGCTGCCAGTACGGGTCTGACAGCAGCGGCAGCTTTATCGCTTTACCGACCAATGGCCTCTGATTTAGTGGCTGATTTGACGATAGTTCTTACGCTTATTCTGCTTCAAACCCGTCTTGTTCCAACTTATCTAATCATTTTTATCGGGTTATTTTTGGGTTGGGTGATAATTTGAAAATATTTGATAAGTATTCTAAAACATTATCATTTAAGTCTCACACATTATCTTTAACAACAATTAACAATCTTTTCTTCACCCTCCTTTCAAAGATTTGCCGTAAATTGCGTTATTATTTGTGGAACGAATCACTTGCTTCGTTTGTAGTAAACCGCTATTTTAGCTTTTTAATAGTTAGATGAACAAAAAATATATATTTATAACATTTTTATTGTCAATGGTTTATGGGTTTTCGTTTGCCCAAATTCTTGATGATTCCACCAAACAAGTTTATAGTACCAAAACTGTCAAATATATTCTCGAAGACGATATTTTAAATAATCGAAAAACTTTTTATAATCCAGATACAACCCTTACAAACTTCCATTTATTTGATTTTAATCTCCGCAGTGGGTTGCTTTATCAAGATTTAGGAAACATCGGAACGGCAATTAAACCACTATTTTTTACACCTACTACTGATATTGCTAAAAACTTAGGATACTCTGCATACGCTGCGTACGCTTTTGATGTACGAAAAACTACCTATTTCAATACAAAATCACCCTACACAAATGTAAATTACGTGCAGTCGGGCGGAGGAACGGGTATCATGCATTTTACGCATTCGCAAAATATTAAACCTCGACTAAACGCCACGCTTGATGTCAGACGCTTATCTTCATCGAAGCAATATGGAGCTCCACAAACTCGTGAAGAACGTATGGTAGATAGTTGGGCCGTGATGCTTCATTCAAACTATGAGTCGAAAAGTGGTAAGTATATCATTTTGGGTAGTTATAATCATTTTAATCATGCTCCGCTTGAACAAGGAGGCATCAAGCCATTATCTGATTCAAGTAGCTTTGTGGCAGAAAGCAGTTTAGGAAATTACCGAGATTTTCTGTCTAAACTCAAAGGGGCTTCTTCGAGAGATTGGCGTAATGAATTGCACGTTTACCATCAATATAAACTCACTAATGGTTTTCAAGTATATCATATTTTAGATTATCAGAGACGCAGAGATTTATATACTGATGCGAACTTTGGCTCAGATTCAGCCGCTCGAAGTGTATATTATTTTACTAAACCACAAAGTACGAAGGATACTCTTTCGATGGATTTGCGTTATCATCTCTTAGAAAATAAATTTGGCGTGAAGGGAATCTATAAAGGGTTTGCATACAGACTTTATTTGCGTCAGCGTTTTTATAATTTAAAATCTGATTTTGGTGGCGATACCTTACGATTGAAACTCAAACCCGAAACCATCGTAGGTGGTTGGGCGAATTATTTTTTTCCTGATAGCGTGCGGAGAGTTTATGCTGAAGTTGAACTCGGAACAATCGGTTCAATCGGAAATCTTAAACTTCAAGCAGAATATCTGAGTCCAAAATTAAAAGCTGGGTTTTCATTGCTGCGTGTTCCTCCAACAATCTTAGATGAATATTTTTATAGCCGTGCTTATAAATGGGATACTACGTTTAAGAATACGACAACCATCAATTTTTATGCTTCAACCAATATTCGCAGAGGAAATCTTGTGTTTTCGCCGAGTGCAACTAATTCATTGATAACCAACTTTATTTATTACGATAAACAAGCTCAAGTACAACAAGAATCTTCGGCCATAAATATCTTGCGAGTAGGGCTTGGTGTTGAATATCGCTGGCGTAGATTGTTGGTAGCCAATCAGTTATACTATACAGCTAACTCGGCAGAAAATCGTTTGCCTACACCAAAAATCGCCAATAATACAACTATTGCCTATGAATTTATTTATGCGAAAGTTTTGCACATCAATGCGGGGGTAGAGATTTATCACCGTTCGGCGTATTATGCCAATAATTATATGCCCCTTACTCGTCAGTTCTTTTTGCAAGACCAACAAAAAGTTTGGGGAACGCCTGTGGCTGATGTTTTTGCTGACCTAAAAATCAATAAGGTCAGACTTTTCTTTAAATTTGCTCACGTTAACCAAGGTTTTCCGAGTAATGGATATTATGTGAGCTCAACTTATCCAGGTTTGAAACGTACATTCTTTTTGGGCGTAAATTGGCCTTTATTTGATTAAAAAGATGAGAAATATTTTTTGCTATGTAATAATGGTGGTTCTGATGGGTAGCTGCTCTTCTGAAAAAAAAGCAGAACAAACTTCTTTTGATTTCTCTCCGACTGTGAAGATTTTAAAAGAAACTCCCAAGACCTTTCCTAAGCAAGAAGTACCTAAAAACTTAGCCATTCCAGATGGAATGGTCTATGTACCAGGAGGATATACACAAATCGGAACGACAGATGGAATGGATTTTGAGAAACCCATGTTTTGGGTTGAAGTAAAACCATTTTTTATGGATATTTCGCCTGTTACGGTTGGGCAGTTTCGAGAGTTTATAAAGGCAACGAATTATAAAACTTATGCCGAAAACTTTGGTGATGGAGGTTTTTTTGACACCGACGCCAAAGGATGGATTTTAAAGAAAGGAGTAAATTGGGAATATCCACAGGGAAAAGACCAACCTAAAGCTCCTGATAATCATCCAGTTACGCAGGTTTCTTGGTACGATGCCGTAGCCTATGCCAAATGGGCGGGCAAACGCTTACCTTCTGAGATAGAATGGGAACACGCGGCTCGAAATGCCAAAAATGACCGAAATCTTTACCCATTTGGTAATGAAATTATAAAAGATGGTAAACCACTTGCTAATACTTGGAACGGAGTTTTTCCTAACTATAACAAAAATACCGATGGCTTCTTCTATACATCGCCCGTTGGGTACTTTGGTAAAACGCCACTTGGATTGACAGATATGACAGGTAATGTATGGCAATGGTGTGATAACTGGAAAATCAATTATGCGGATATTGCCCAAGGCATAATGCCGACCGATACGACCGAAAAGGTAGAGAAAGGTGGCTCATTTCTTTGTGAACCAGGGTGGTGCCATGGGTATCGAGTTTCGGGACGCTCGTTTACTTCGCCTGAAACTTCGTTGATGCACGTGGGTTTTCGATGTGTAAAATAAACTACAAACTGAAGTGCGGGTTGTAGATAATACCAAAAATATTCTCCCAAGGGTCTTTTACTGCGGCTACTACTATGCCACCGCCAACTTCGGTTGGAGCTTCATAAGTAGTAGCTCCAGCTTCAAGCAATTCATTGTACTTTTCTTCAGCATTATCAACACCCCAGTACGTAACTACTCCGTCGGTTTTTGCATCATTTTTTTCATCAGGCTGTAAGCCGAGTTCGTAGCCAGCTACGTTATAGCCCACATAATACGGTTCATCGAAGTAAGGTTCAACGCCTAAAATGTTGCTATACCAACTTTTGGCTTGAGTAATATCTGAAACTTTGTAGATGGTGGTACGTAAACCTAAAAAGTGCTTTTTCATACTATTTTGGTAGGTTAAATAGAGATTGTGCTACAAGCTTATAATTTTTTGTTAAAACATAAATCGCGTTTGTGTGTTTTTCTTGTATAAAATTCGGCTTCATTTTTGCATTATCGCTTATAAGGTCGGATATTTGCAAAAAAAGACCATTATTGGATGTCTGCTGAATTAGTCATTTTAATCAATATATTGTTTTATTTATTCGGTTTTTCGTTTTTGTTGTACAAGCGAAATCAACTGAGTGAACAATCCATTGGTTTACTCTCGATACTCATTAATTTTATTGGTGTACTTTTCTCGATGGGTATTCGCTTGAGTGATATTTCGGGCGATGTTATCTCTTATAATTGGTTTTACATAAGCGATAAGCTCTTCACAATTGATATTCTGCTCAATGACCTTACCTATTTGATGTACTTTTTGGTGCAATTTATTGCCCTTTGGGTGCAAGTTTTCTCTCTCAAATACATGAAAGGCGACCAAAGTTTTGGCCGATATTATGCCTATCTCAATCTTTTTATTTTGGCTATGATTGGCATTGTTATTTCGGGGAATCTCTTAATGGTTTTCATGTTTTGGGAATTAGTAGGTTTGTGTTCATATTTATTGGTTGGATTTTGGTACGAGAAGAAATCAGCGACGAATGCTGCAATGAAGGCATTTTTAGTGAATAGAATAGGTGACATAGGCTTTTTTATCGGGATATTATTGGTTTACAGATACTTCGGTACACTCAATATAACAGCAATAGTTGATAAATCACAGGTAATGTCGGCAGCATCATTAAATAGCCCGATAATGACAACCATAGGCTTGTTACTTTTTTGTGGATGCGTAGCCAAATCAGCCCAATTACCCTTGCAAGTATGGTTACCCGATGCCATGGAAGGCCCAACGCCAGTTTCAGCATTAATTCATGCTGCCACGATGGTTGCGGCGGGTATTTTTCTAATGGCCAGGGTCGAACCAATATTATCGCCTGATACGCTTATAATCATGGCAATTGTGGGTATGCTTACGATGTTTTTCGGTGCATGTTCGGCACTCGTTCAATATGATATTAAAAAACTACTGGCTTTTTCTACCATTTCACAATTAGGTTTGATGGTAGTTGGAATCGGAGTTGGAGCTGTTAATACTGCACTTTTTCATTTAGTTACACACGCATTTTTCAAAGCGGGTTTGTTTCTATCGGCAGGTGCGGTTATTCACCACATGCACCACGAACAAGATATGCGTAAAATGGGTAATCTTCGACGAGAAATTCCTATCATTTATTATACCTACATGATTTGTGCCGCAGCATTGGCAGGAATTCCGTTTTTCTCTGGATTTTTATCAAAAGATGCCATTGTGGTTGCTGCCTTTGAGTGGGCTTCACACCAACCACAACAAGCATATTTTATTATCCCTGCGGTGTGTTTGGTAGTTTCGGGCATGAGTGCGTATTACATGATGCGACAAGTGTTTTTGGTTTTTTTAGAACGAGAAGATAATCCACTCGAACTGATTTCATCGAGTGCAAAAAGTTTATATAAAAATGTAGCGAAACGTATCGAAGGGATTGTGAATGTTGAAGATGATGAACAACGCCAACAAGCCGAAATCAGACACGCCGAAGAAGGCGATTTACTCGATTTCTTATCAAAAATTGGCCCAATGGAACTCTCTTCAATTGTTATGGCTATCGCATCCATCGGTTTTGTTTTTGCTTTAAATCCTTTTTCTGCTGAAAGTAGTTGGTTTTTTCATACCTTTCATCATGAAGCCAAGAGCTACCAATGGGTAGCATATATTGCTATTTTGGTGGCACTTAATGGCGTGCTTTTAGGTTATATTTTTACAAGAGAGGAAAGTTATCGAATTGATAATGAAGAACTTGAGCCAAGAGGAACGATTGCTAAGTTTATATTTAAAAACTATTATTTGAGTGAATTGTACGAAATTGTTTTCGTAAAGCCATTGCTTTGGATTAGTCCGAAAATCAATCTATTTGATAGAAAGGTAATTGATGGAGCAGTAAATTCATTAGGTAGTCTGACAATCGCTTGGGCTTCATTGAATCATTGGTTTGAGCGAAATATTATTGATAGTTTTGTTGGTTTAGTTGCTAATACAACGGCAAAAATAGGCTCTTATACTCGTCAAATTCAAAACGGCAAAGCCCAAACTTATATCATTACGATTTTTGTTTGTTTGGTTTTGATGATGATTCTTTTGATAGTTTCTTAATCTATAGGCAATAGACCATAGATATCTAAAAGCAATAACCGATAAAATAAACTGTCGTCCATCGACCATGGACTGTCGTCTAATATACTCATGAATAATTTTTTACTTTCAACACTTATTTTTCTGCCAATTGTTGGTTCGTTGATGGTGTTGTTATTGCCAAGCACTTACCGAGATTCATTTAAATGGATTTCGGTCATAGTGAGTGTCATTAATTTGCTTAATATCTTTACACTCTACAGTAACTTTGATAGACAATTGTCTGATTATCAGTTTGTTGAGCAATACGAGTGGATTCGTATGAGTATCGGAAACCTCGGTGTACTTTCGATAGATTATCTTTTGGGTGTCGATGGAATCAATATGCCAATGGTTTTACTTTCGGGAATTGTCTTGCTCATTGGTTCAATTTCATCATTTACTATTGAGCATCGTCAGAAAGCCTATCATTCATTATACTTATTACTTTCGGGAAGTATTATTGGCTGTTTTGCTGCACTTGATTTTTTCTTGTTCTTTTTATTTTTCGAGTTTATGCTCCTCCCAATGTATTTCTTAATTGGTATTTGGGGAGGCGAACGCCGAGAATATGCTGCAATAAAGTTCTTCATTTATACACTCGTTGGTTCGATATTTATTCTAATTGTAATGATTGGTTTGTCGATGTCGGTACAAGATTCGTTCTTTTCGCAAGAAATGGGCGGTACCGTGCATACCTTTGATTTTCGTCAATTAGTAGAGTTCAAAAACTATATTCCGCATAGCATTTTGCACCCAGTTGAAAAACAAATGATTTTTGGGATGCCAGCCCGAATTTTTGCTTTTATATTGCTAATTGTTGGTTTTGGAATAAAGTTGCCATCAGTACCATTTCATACGTGGTTGCCCGATGCTCACGTCGAAGCTCCAACGCCAGTTTCGGTGGTATTAGCAGGAATCTTATTAAAAGTGGGAGCCTATGGTTTTATCCGTATTGCTTATGGCTTTTTCCCCGATATAGCATATCAATTTACTTACATAATAGCTGGTGCGGGTGTCATTTCAATTATTTATGGTGCTTATAATGCTCTCGCCCAAGAAGATTTGAAAAAAATGATTGCCTATTCGTCAATTTCTCACATGGGTTTTGTGCTTTTAGGTTTGGCATCAATAACCGTTGAGGGCGTGAATGGAGCAATTTATCAAATGTTTGGTCATGGTTTAGTTTCGGCAATGTTGTTTTTGGTGGCGGGTGTTATCTACGACCGTACGCATAATCGACTCATCGAAAATTTCAGAGGTTTGTCAAGTGTTATGCCTTATTTCACACTGGCGGTTACAGTGGCATTTTTTGGGGCTTTAGGTTTGCCGACATTGCCAGGTTTTATTGGTGAATTCTTTACAATTATGGGTGGTTTTCAGTCTGAAATTTTACCAGATTGGGTATCGATGCTTGCTATGTTGGGAATTGTCCTTTCAGCAGGTTATTTCCTCTGGACATTGCAAAAAATGTTTTTCGGAACATTTTGGACAAACCGTAATCAAGAAGAAAATATGAAAGACCTCGATTTTCGTGAAATAGTCATGCTTTATTCGCTTGCTGCATTATCAATTATTTTCGGAATTTTCCCAAGCTTAATTTTTGATATTTCAGGCGAATCAGTGAAGGCATTTTTAAATGGATTTTAGATTTTTCGATTAGCTATTGGCTTTGAGCTTTTAGCTATTTTCATTTAATATAAATGGTATTTCGTTTAAAAATTCAATCGCTAAAAGCTATCAGCTAATTGCTAAAAGCCAACATAAAGTATTCAATGCTCGAAAAATTATCACATATTCTCTTTAGTTCACGTGTACTATTGCCCGACTTGCTCTTTGGAGTAGTGTTTTTGGTGGTAGTAGCTGCTATTGCTTTTTCTCAGAAATTAGATACTGAACGCACTTATGTTCTTTTTAATGTGTTGATAATCAGTGTGTTAATTAGTATAGGCTTTGTGTTTTATGCTTTTTTTGGATTTTATAAACAGTATTTTGAGTCGGGAAGTATACTTTTTGGACAACTGATTTATTTGGATTCTGTCAGTTTATTTTTCAAACTCATAATATCCATTGCGTCGGTTGCAGTTTTAATTCATGTTTGGGTGGTAGGCTATAAAGTGGTGGGGGAGTTCTACGCCATTTTTTTGGCTTTGGTTTGGGGATTATTTATCATGACCATGACCACTAACTGGCTCATGTTGTATGTTTCGCTCGAAATGGTTTCTATATGCTCATATATTTTGGTGGTTTTCAATAAAGGAAAAAACAATAGTGAAGCGGGCATCAAATACCTTTTATTTGGAGCAACGAGTTCGGCAATCATGCTTTATGGTATTTCATTGCTTTACGGAATGACGGGTACGCTTAATTTCGTTGGTCAAGAATTTGCTACTTTCTTAGGCCAAAATCCACTATGGGTTTCTCAAATTGCTATTTTTATGACAATCGGTGGACTACTTTTTAAACTGTCAGCCGTGCCGTTTCATAGCTGGACACCCGATGTTTATGAGGCTACACCAACTCCAATAGTGGCATTCCTTTCTATTGCCCCAAAAGCCGCTGTTGTGCTTGTCTTGATTCGATTATTCAGTTCGTTGAGTATCGACCTCCGAATGATAATGGCTATGGTAATTATGGCTTCTATTACTATTGGAAATTTATCGGCATTGTGGCAAACCAATACCAAGCGAATGCTTGGCTATTCAACAATTGCCCATGCTGGCTTTATGTTGGTGGGTTTATTGGCAACTAACACAATTGGTGTACAGTCAACAATTTTTTATATAGCTACTTATCTGTTTATTACACTTGCAGCTTTCTTATTGATAGATTTGCTGGCCTTAAAAACGGAAAGCTATGAACTTGAAAGTTTGCGAGGATTGGGGCAAGAAAATATATTTCTCGGCTTGGCGGCTGTTATAATTATGATTGCCTTAGTTGGTTTACCTCCAACGGTAGGTTTTACGGGTAAACTGCTCCTTTTTACTGCTTTATGGGAATCTTACCAGACATCGGGTAGTAATATGTTATTAATTGTCTTAATTTTCGGCTTGCTGAATACTGCTATTTCGATATTCTACTATATCAAGATTCCTTATTTTATGATTTTTAAAGAGCCTAAAATTGGAGTTCGCTACTATCAAATCGGCTTTATTCGCAAAGGGTTCTTGTTAATATTTCTGTTTTTTATTGTCTATTTATTTATGCGTCCGAGTGGGCTTCTTAACCTAATTGAGAGCTTGAAATTGGTTTAAATTAGCCTTTTTCAAAGAAAACTTTTTCTTATATTTAGATAATGTGAATTTCCTTCGAATTGACTTAACATTCTCTTAAAACAAATAGAACTTTTTCTTTGCAAGGCACGTATATTCTTTAGAACTTTGCATAACCAATCTCCAAAAATTCTCAATGAGCGACGCAATTAAACACGAATGTGGCATTGCCCTTGTTCGTCTTCGCAAACCACTTCAATACTACATCGACAAATATGGTACGCCCCTCTATGGCATTCAACGATTGTATGTTTTAATGGAAAAACAATCAAATCGTGGCCAAGATGGAGCAGGAGTCGGAAATGTAAAACTTGATGTTGCCCCAGGCCATCGCTACATAAGTCGATATCGTTCCGTTGAAAATCGACCAATTGTTGATATTTTCAATAAAATCAACGAGAAATACAAAGATGTTCTACGCAACAATCCCGACAAATTTAAAAATGCCGAATGGTTGCAGGAAAATGTAGCTTATTCGGGAGAAGTTTGGCTCGGACATCTTCGCTACGGTACACACGGTAAAAATGAAATTGAGAATTGCCACCCGATGTTACGTCAGAGCAACTGGCGTAGCCGAAATATGTTGGTAGCAGGAAACTTCAACATGACAAATGCTGAAGAACTTTTCCATAAATTAGTAAAATTGGGTCAACACCCGAAAGACTTGGGAGATACCGTAACGGTAATGGAGAAAATCGGACACTTCCTCGACGAAGAAAACCAACGTGTATTCGACCGCTTCAAAGGTATCTACGAAAATCCCGCTCTTTCTGATATCATCGAAGATAACATGGATTTGCCAAGAGTATTGTATCGTGCTTGCCGTGATTTTGATGGTGGCTATGCAATGGCTGGTGTGACAGGTTTTGGTGCTTCGTTTGTAGTGCGTGACCCAGCGGGCATTCGCCCAGCTTACTATTGGGCAAATGATGAAGTGGTAATTGTAGCTTCCGAAAAAACAGCTATTAAGGCTGCTTTCAATGCCAATTATGATGATATTAAGGAAGTTCAGCCAGGAAATGCCTTGATTATTGATAAACATGGTGAATATAACGAGTTTCAGATAATGAAACCACTGGAGAAAAAATCGTGTAGTTTTGAGCGTATTTATTTCTCACGTGGCTCTGACCCTCAGATTTATGAAGAGCGTAAAAAACTTGGTCAGTTATTGATTCCACAGATTTTACAAGAAATCAATTATGACCTCGAAAATACTGTTTTCTCATATATTCCGAACACCGCCGAAAGTGCATTTTTTGGAATGGTTGAAGGTTTAGAACAATACTTGGCTGATTGGCGTTTGAAACGCATCACTGAAGGCAATCTTTCGCCCGAAGAAATCAAGAAGGTTTTATCTTTCCGCCCGAGAATCGAAAAATTAGTATCGAAAGATGTAAAACTTCGTACGTTTATTACAAACGATGATGAGCGTGATGAAATGGTTTCGCACGTGTACGAAATGACCTACGAAGTAGTACGCAAAGGCATAGACACCGTAGTTTTAATAGATGACTCGATTGTGCGTGGAACAACCCTCGAAAAGAGTATCTTGAAAATGATTGACCGCCTTGGGCCTAAGAAAGTTATCATTGTTTCATCAGCTCCACAAATTCGTTATCCTGACTGCTATGGTATTGATATGTCGAAAATGAAAGAGTTTGTTGCTTTTAGAGCCATGCTTGATTTATTGCGTCAGAACGGTATAGAATATATGAAGCAGGAAGTTTACGCTCAAAGCGTTGGTGCATTGCAGACTGATAATGCTTACGACCAAAATTTTGTAAAGCAATTATACGATAAATTTACTGATGAAGAGATTTCTCAGAAAATTGCCGAAATTGTTACGCCCGAAAATATGAAAGCCGAGGTTGCAATGGTTTATCAGACCGTTGAGAATTTACATAAAGCTTGTCCGAATCATACGGGTGATTGGTATTTTACAGGAAATTATCCAACTCGTGGCGGAAATAGAGTGGTGAACCGTGCGTTTGTAAACTTTATGGAAGGTAAGTTGGTGAGAGCTTATTAGTCAGTTGTCGATAGTCCACAGTCAATAGTTGTACGTTTTATACTTGCAAACTATTGACCGTGGACTGTGGAATATTTTATTTCTTCTTCTTTTTTGGTAGTGTAAAAACGTTGTTTGTAACTTCTTGCATGCCAATCACTCGTAACAAATCTATAATATTTACAGTTTCATTAGAGATAGGCATTGATGGTGTCGATGAAATGGAAGAGGTATTCATTGTCATTGGAGTTTTGTAATAGTTTGTTTAGCAAAGTTAATACAGAAAGCGAATATTCGCAAAATGATTTGAAATTTATTTTAGTAAATATTTATTATACGGCAAGCCTCGATTGATTAGACATCAGCTATCGATTTGACTTTACGTAATTATCAAATAACTTTTTTGAAGATAAGCATCTCTTTTTTGTTTAATTTTATTTCAAGAAATATCAACCCTTTAAGATAACAGTTCGATGAAAAAACTACTATTTATTTGTATTGTGGCTTTATTTAGCCAATCACTAAAAGCTCAAGAAACTTCTGATGCAAAAGCTATCGAAATTGCCGATAAAGTAATGGCAGCCATGGGAGGCAAAAAAGCTTGGGATGAAACCCGCCATATCACTTGGAATTTTTTCGGTGCCAGAACTCTCACTTGGGATAAATGGACAGGAAATGTTAGAATTGATTTTGCAAGAGACAAATCGGTTATTTTGATGAATATCAATACCGAAACTGGTAAAGTTTTTAAGTGGGGAGCCGAACAAACAGCCGCCGATTCGGTTAAGAAATATATGAAAGCGGGCAAAGGTGCTTGGATTAACGATTCTTACTGGCTCACAATGCCGTTTAAATTGAGAGATAATGGCGTAACGCTCAAGTATTTGGGTGAAGATAAAACCGAAACTGGTAAAGAGGCGTACTTGTTACAGATGACTTTTAAAGAAGTGGGCAATACTCCAAACAATATGTATAAAGTTTGGGTTGAGAAAGAAAGCAATTTACTAACTCAGTGGTCGTATTATGCTAAATCAACTGACGATAAACCTGGTTTTACTCGTCCGTGGACAGAATACAAACCTTATGGTAAAATCATTTTATCAGGTGAGCGTGGCGACCGAGATTTAACCGATATTAAGGTTTTTGAGGCTTTACCCGAATCAATTTACACTGATTTTAAAAAGCCTGATTTTAGTAAAGCCAAAGATTATAATAAGAAAAAAGATAAAATAGAGTTTTAAAATTAAAAAATAAGAATATAGAATTGAGAATTAAGAATGCGGAAGTAAACTTAAAGAGATAATATTTTATTCTCTTTATAAGAAATTCATCATCCTTAATTCTCAATTCTACATTCTTCATTCTTGAAGAAATGGTCGGAAAAACAGGAGTTTTGATAGTAAATCTTGGTACACCCGATAGTCCGAGTGTGTCTGATGTTAGAAAATATTTGAGAGAGTTTTTGATGGATGGTCGAGTGATTGACTTTCCTTTCATTCCTCGTTGGATGCTGGTCAATTTGATTATTGCACCGTTTCGTTCGCCAAAATCTGCTAAAATCTATAAGGAATTATGGACAGAAAATGGTTCACCATTAAAAATTTATGGAGAAGCCAACGAAAAACAACTTCAAGATGCTTTGGGCGATGAATATGTAGTGAAATTGGCGATGCGTTATCAAAGCCCGAGTATTGAATCGAGTTTGAAAGCATTGCAACAAATTGGAGTTAGTAATATTGTTGTGATTCCGTTTTTTCCGCAATATGCTTCGGCTACCACTGGTTCGGTTTATGAAGAAGTAATGCGAATCGTAACTAAGTGGCAGGTAATTCCCGAAATCAAATTTCTCAATTACTTCTACAATCATCCGAAATTTATCAATGCTTTTGCCGAAATGGGTAAAAAGCATTTGGCAGCCAATGATTACGAACACGTGATTTTTAGTTACCACGGCATTCCTGCACGTCATATTCGCAAAGGCGATTGTACTGGAAATACGTGTAAACTTGGTTCATGTTGTGATTCGATTACTGCCATGAATCAGCATTGTTATCGTGCTGAATGTTTTGAAACAACGCGTCTTTTAGTAAAAGAGTTAGGTTTGAAAGAAGGAACATATACAACCTGTTTTCAGTCGAGACTCGGCCGTGAAACTTGGATTCAGCCTTATACTGAGGATGTTGTGAAAGGTTTTGCCAAGCAAGGTATCAAAAAAGTTTTGGCATTTTCGCCAGCTTTTGTGGCCGATTGTTTGGAAACGACACTCGAAGTAGGAGAAGAGTACAAAGAATTATTTGAAGAAAACGGTGGCGAACATTGGCAATTGGTAGAAAGCTTGAATGATTCTGATGCTTGGATTGAGTTATTGGTAGATTTAGTGAAAGAAAAACAGGGTGTGACCGCATAATGGAAATAGGAATAGATAGTTTTGCTGCGGTTTTAAAAAATAACCAAGGCGAGACAATAAGCAGTGAACAGTCGATTAGAGAATTGCTCGAAAGAATAGAAAAAGCTGATAAAGTTGGGCTTGATGTTTTTGGCATTGGAGAGCACCACCGAAAAGAATTTCTTGATTCGGCTCCTACAATGATTTTGGCCGCTGCTGCTGCTCGAACCAAACGGATAAAGCTCACAAGTGCCGTTACGGTACTAAGTGCCATTGACCCCGTAAGAGCATTCCAAAATTTTGCTACGCTGGATTTAATCTCCAATGGTCGTGCCGAAATGGTGGTTGGGCGTGGGTCGTTTACAGATGCTTTTCCTCTTTTTGGCTTAAAATTAGAAGATTATGACGAACTTTTTACTGAAAAACTCGACCTTTTGTTGAAAATAAGAGAAAATGAAGTTTTAAGTTGGAAAGGAAGATTTCGTCCAGCACTCTATAATCAAGCCATTTATCCAAGACCTTTACAAGAAAAACTGCCAATTTGGATAGGAGTAGGCGGAACGCCACAATCGTTTGTACGTGCAGGAATGTTGGGCTTGCCTTTAATGGTGGCAATTATTGGCGGAGAAACACATCGTTTCCGTCCATTGATTGACCTTTACCGAAATGCAGGTTTGAAAG
>JACCEC011131523.1_pt1 | contig 23987 bp, 28 predicted proteins | sample 7450121 | NCBI WGS metagenome assembly JACCEC01 (sample SAMN15323455, study PRJNA562643) | freshwater metagenome | isolation source: river surface water | place: USA:Blue River Watershed | collected 2017-08-18 | reverse complement strand
TCTAACTTATTGTTAAACGGATTAACTAAAAAATAAACCTATGTACGGAGGTGGATACATCGGAGGGGAAGAAGCCCTTCAAGCCAACCAAGACGATCCGATCGCTTTGGCCGAATTCGAAGCTCGCATCGCAGCTGGCGACAAAATTGAACCTAAGGATTGGATGCCAGCCGATTACCGCAAGCAACTGGTGCGCATGATTGAACAACATGCCCACTCGGAAGTGATTGGCGCCCTTCCTGAAGGAACATGGATCACCCGTGCTCCCGGTTTTCGTCGCAAATTGGCTTTGATGGCCAAGGTTCAAGACGAAATGGGACACGCTCAACTGCTCTATTCTGCAGCTGAAACGCTTGGGAAAAGCCGTGAAGCCATGATCAATGATTTGATTAACGGAAAATCCAAGTATTCCAACGTATTTAATTACCCCGCTTTCACCTGGGCCGACGTAGCCGTTATCGGTTGGTTGGTGGATGGAGCAGCCATCGTGAATCAAGTGGCCAACTCCAAAGGATCGTACGGTCCTTATGTTCGTGCCCTCGAGCGCATTTGCTACGAAGAATCGTTTCACTTGAAGCAAGGACACGATAATGTGGTCTTCTTAGCAACCGGTACAGAAATGCAGCGAACCATGCTTCAAGAAGCATTGAACCGTTGGTGGCAACCGTTGATGCACTTTTTCGGACCCAGCGACACCATGTCCGTTCATACCGAAAAATTGATGCGTTGGAAAGTGAAAATGGCCTCCAACGACGATATGCGTCAGCAATTCATCAGTATGTACGTTCCTAAAATTTGGGAATTGGGACTTACCCTTCCCGATAACGAGTTGAAAAGAAATCCACTTACAGGAAAATGGGCTTTCGCCGATCCCGATTGGGATTTATTCTTTGAGGTGATCAAAGGAAATGGACCGTTGAACAAGGAGCGTTTGGCCGTTCGTCGCACCGCTGAAGAACGCGGACGTTGGGTAAGAGAAGCTTTGTTGAAAGCCGATATGAAATACACCGTTCCATTCGCATAATTGTATGAAAATTCAATCTTTAGATCCCCGCATCAATCGTATTCAAATTGATGCCGATACCGAAAATCCCCAAGCCATGCTTCATCCATTGGAGAATTGGCCCACTTACGAAGTATTTCATCAAAAGAAAAGAGGAACCCACCACGAACACGTTGGAATTGTTCACGCTCCTTCCTCTGAATTGGCCTTGGCCTTCGCCAAAGAACAATTCGCTCGCAGAGGTGAAACGGTTAACCTTTGGGTAGTAAAATCCGAAGACATGATGGCGACCGATTATTCCGACGCCGATGTGTTTGCAACTACACCCGAAAAATCGTTCCGCGACCCAGCCTCTTATTCCGTAAAAGATAAAATCGACCAATGGGTCGCCAAACAAAAAAATCATGCAGGATAACATCAAGCAACCCTTACAGCAATTCATGTTGCAATTGGCTGATAATTTGTTGGTAATGGGCCACCGCAACAGCGAGTGGACCGGAATTGGACCCATCATCGAAGAAGACATTGCTTTCGCTTCCATTGCCCAAGATCAAGTAGGTCAAGCGTGGAATTTGTACCAATTGTTAGAGTCGAATTTTGGTTTTGCTCACCCCGATCAAGTTGCTTTTACCCGAAACGAAAAGGAATTTTATTCATCTCATTTGGTAGAACAACCAACGGGAGAGTACGATTTCAGCCTTGCGCGCCACTATTTTTACGATTTGGCCCAATTGCTTCGCTACGAAATGCTTTCGCATTCCAGTTATGAACCTTTGGCTAAATTGGCCAAGAAGTTTCATGGAGAAGTAAAATACCATGTTTTTCATGCTCAAACGTGGATGAAACAGCTCATGGATGGGAACGAAGTGAGCAAGGCCCGCATGCAATCGGCCGTAAACGAAGTTTTTCCGTTCGCTTTGGGTGCTTTTGAATCGGTAGAAGGAGAGGAAGTGTTAATCGCCGAGGGAATTTTTAAAGGGGAGTCTACGTTGAAAGATGCCTGGATGCAGCAGGTTGGAGCACAATTGTTGGAATGGGGATATTCCTTACCGCAATTGGCGCAACCCGTTTTGGGCGGAGGAAAAGGTTACCACTCCGAATTTTTGCAACCCCTATTGGATGAAATGGGAGAAGTTTTCCGCTTAGATCCCTCCGCCGAATGGTAATCGAAAAAGACATTTGGACCGCCCTCGAAGCGGTGATGGATCCCGAAATTCCGGTTCTATCCGTGGTAGATTTGGGAATCATTACGGATGTCAGCATGAATGAAAGCCAGGCGTCGGTGAAAATGACTCCTACGTTCTCGGGTTGCCCGGCCATCAAATTGATGGAAAAACAGGTGCACGATGCTGTGAAAGCCTTGGGTTTTGAAGAGGTTTCCGTAGAAACCAACTTCGATGTTCAATGGAATACCGATCGCATCAGCGCCAAAGGAAAAGAAATCATCAAGAATTTCGGTTTGGCTCCACCGCCTCAACACAACGGCAACATCGATATGAACCAATTGGCGCATACCGCCTGTCCGCATTGCGATAGTGAAAACACCACCATGAAATCGCCTTTCGGCCCAACTTTATGCCGAAGTTTGCATTATTGTTTCGACTGCCTTCAGGCGTTTGAAGCGTTTAAACCGGTATAACCAATTCAATTTAACAAAGAAGGGGCTGAAAAATAATCAGCCCCTTCTTTATTTTGTGTCGTGGTACTTAAGGTGTTTCCAAACAACGTCGGTACATGCGAATAGCATTTTCCATTCCGTACCATAAAGCATCGCAAATCAGCGCATGGCCAATGGAAACTTCCAATAATCCGGGAATTTCCTGAGCAAAAAAGGAAAGATTTTCTAAACTTAAATCGTGGCCTGCGTTGAGACCTAAGGTGCATTTTTGGGCCTCTTCCGCAGCAGCAACATACGGCAAAATTCCGCTTTTGTCGCCGTTTTCGTAGGCCGAGGCAAACATTTCGGTGTACAATTCAATGCGATCGGTACCCGTTTGCTGAGCGGCTTTGACCTGTTCGGTATCGGGATTTAAAAAAATCGAAGTTCGAATTCCGGCGGTTTTGAACGTATCGATGATGGGTTTCAAGAATTCAACCTGAGCGATGCAATCCCATCCGTTGTTGGAGGTGAGCACGTGAGGCGGATCGGGAACCAACGTTACTTGGGCTGGACGGTACTTCAGCACCATTTCGATGAAATCGTTGGAGGGGTAGCCCTCGATGTTGAATTCGGTTGTGATATGTTGGGCCAATTCGGCAACATCCGAAAAACGAATGTGGCGCTCATCGGGACGGGGATGCACCGTAATTCCTTGAGCGCCGTATTGTTCGCACTTCAGTGCAGAAGCGAGAATATTGGGGTTGTTTCCACCACGAGCATTGCGCAAAGTGGCTAATTTGTTGATGTTAACGCTTAATTTCGGAGGCGTTTTCATCCAAGAACCTCCATCATGTCGGCAAGCGAAATGCCATTGTGGGAAGCGTGGTAAACAACTTCTCCATTTTTTACAACGATGGCTTGGGGCGACTCGTGCAGAACGCCGGAAAGCGTGGCCATGTGATTGCTTACATCTCGAAATGAAATTAAATCCAAGTAATACGGAGTTAATTTTTCTTCATGACCTGCCCAATTTCGTTCCAATCGGTTCAGGGCCATGGAGCTGATGCTGCAACGGGTGCTGTGTTTAAAAAGTAAAATCGGCTTGTGGAATGATGATTCCCAAGCCTCGGTTACGTCAGAAATTTGTTGAATTTTCCTCCAGGGAAGACTCATCCACGAGCTGTTTTGCTGGTTTCAACCTTTCCAAAAGCTGGACAAGGGTTTTTACGGTAGCAAGACGTGGTTGCGAATAGCGTGAACAAGGCGGCGATGGCAATGATTTTTTTCATCGTTTTAATTTTTTACAAAGTTAATCAACGTTTTTTGGGTTTGGACATTTTTGGATCCATTAATCCCGATCTCGGTTTTGTTACTTTCATTTGTCCATTTTTCCCAACGGTGGGACCAATGTCTGAAAAAGACGGGCAACTGTTTTTTTTGTGGCAACCCGAAAAAAGTAGTCCACCCAAGAGGAGCATCCCAAAAAATCGGTGCATCTTTGTTACTCTTTCCATGAATTTCGACCTTTTAAATGAATGGCAACGCCTTTGGGAGCATCCTGAGGCCCGCAAATGGCTGAACGAAAGTACAACCTACAACGAAAAATTGGCATTTCAGATGCCCAAGTCGGCCAATTTTAACAAGGTTTTTTTGTTAGAACAACTGGAGCTGAGGGGGAAAGCGAAAAAAAAACTACCCAGTTGGAGTCACCCTCAAATGCTTTTTTCAAGAATTCCTTTAGAGCAATGCACTTCCGAAGCCCTGGCAATGTGGAAAAAAAAGCAATTTTCGGGCGGGTTTCTCATCGATTTAACCGGCGGAATGGGCGTAGATTTTTGGGCCATGTCGGGTTCTTTCGAGAAGTCCTGGGTGTTTGAACAAAACGAAGAGCGCGCCCGTCTGCTTCGGCACAACCTTGCGCTTCTTGGGCGCGAACACGTTTCCGTTTTCCCACAATCTTCCACGGCCGAGGAATTGCCCGCTTGCGATCTCATCTACGTGGATCCCGATCGCCGGGTAACCGATCAGCGAACGTTTTCGCTTGAAGATTCTGAGCCGAAAGTTTATGCTCTTTTACCGATGTGGCTGCAAAAAGCAAAGAAGGTGGTGGTGAAAGCCAGCCCCATGATTCCTCTTCACGAATCGATGGCTTGTTTTCCTGTTCCTCCTAAAACGGTCATTGCCTTGGGCGATGCAACGGAACTGAAAGAAATACTCTTTGTTTTTGAACCCCATTTTGAAGGTCCACCCGAGTTTCTAGTGGTGGCTAAAGATTGGAACGAAACCCAATCCATGGATTTTTCAGAAGGGAAGGAAGGCCGTTTTTTGTGGGACCCCCATCCCGGATATCACAAATTGGGGAGCGCTCAAAAAATAGCGACCAAATATGGAGGAATTGCCGAAAACGACGGTGGTCATTACTACGCATTTTCTCGTTTTTTTCCACTTCCGGGTACGTTCCACGAGCAGGTTTGGGAAAATCGCTTCAAAGAAAAGGAATTGAAAGAATGGATGAAAGAAACGGGGGTAAACAGGTTGCAAATCCGTTGCCGTCAGTTTTTCCATACCCCCGAGGAAATTGCGAAAAAATGGAAAATCAAATCGGGGGGCGATTATTATTTGTGGTGTTACCAAAAAAATGGACAACCCTGGCTTTCGGTGACAAAATATCCACGATTCTAATTTTCCATTGAAGAGCCCGCGATAATCCCGTATTTTTGAAGGTATGTCAACCATTGATTTTTATTTTACTCCCCTCTCCGCTTCGGTTTTGGAGGAAAATTGCCTTCAAGACCCGTTTACATTGGCTCAAAATGTAGAAATTTACCTGGAAGGAAGTTCTTTTCCGGAAGCGGAAAACGCAGAAATTGCCATCATTGGCGTTCAGGAAGGACGTGGAAACGAGCAGAATGCTGAAACCGAAATGGCACCGGATGCGATCCGCAAGCAATTGTATTCGCTCTGTTCCATCGCCGGCATGCGAAAAGTGGTTGACCTTGGAAACATTCGAGCCGGCGAAACCGATGCCGACACTTTTTTTGCGGTAAAAAATGCCGTTGAACGCTTGTTGCGCATCAATGTACTGCCCATCATCATCGGAGGATCCAATCACATCGCCTTCTCTCAATATGCCGCCTACGAGTTCTCCAAGAAAATGTTGGACGTGGTTTCCATCGACTCCAAACTCGACATGAAGGAACCGATGTTGGAAACCGATCCCACCAATGATGAAAACTTCCTGTATCGAATCATCATGCATCAGCAGTGTTTCCTCTTCAATTTGGTGAACTTGGGTTATCAAACCCATTTGAATCCGCATCTGCATTTGGAGATGATTGAGCGGTTGTTTTTTGATGCCGTTCGGGTTGGAAAATTGAGGGAAGACATCAAAATAGCGGAGCCGCATTTGCGCGGGGCCGACTTGGTTTTTTTCGACGTTTCGGCCATCCGCGCTTCCGAATTTGGGGCCAACGCTCATGCACCCGCCAACGGATTATCGAACGACGAAGCTTGCCAATTGGCTCGCTACGCCGGCATGTCGGACCGATTAACTTCTTTCGGGATTTACAATTACAATCCGCTTTTGGATCAACAAAAACACAGCGCAAAATCTGCGGCCGATATTCTTTGGTATTTCATGGAAGGATATTTTGGCCGGGTGAATGATATTCCCACCTCCAATGGCCAAAACTTTGCTCGTTATTTGGTGGATATTGATCAGGAAGGAAATCACTCTTTGGTATTTCATAAAAGCCGAAAAACCGATCGTTGGTGGATCGAAGTTCCTGCCGGACGTGGGAATGAAACCTTTGAAAACATCAAAATGGTGCCGTGTACCTACAACGATTATCTCATTGCTTCCACCCAAGGTGAACTGCCGGATATTTGGTGGAGATTTCATCAAAAGTATTTTGTTTAAGTTACGCATCGTTCATCGAATCAAATCCGTTAGTTTGTGAGTTTGAAAGGAAAAAAGAAATCTTCAGCCGGTTCTCAGCGGTACTATGGTCTGATTGCCATCGGGCTATTCATTGCGTTCGTGGCTTTTCTGTTCCCGACAGGAAAAGCGGTTTTACGCAAGTACCCAACCGGAAACCTTACCGCGCCAGGCGAAAATGCACGCGGATTCGGTGTATCCATTCCTCAGGGATTTTCGGTGTATGGGATTGACGTTTCTCGACACCAAGGGAAAATCAATTGGAAAAAAGTTCGGGCTCCTCATGGTTCCGATTTGTACATCACCTTCGCTTTCCTCAAAGCCACCGAGGGCGCGACCCGAAAAGACGAATTGTTCGATCGGAACTGGCAATTATGCCGAAAATATAGCATCCTTCGCGGTGCTTATCATTTTCTTCGCCCCAATCGTCCTGCAGAAGACCAATTCAAAAATTTCGCCCGTCACGTAACGCTGGACCCCGGCGATTTGCCTCCTGTTTTGGATGTGGAGCAACGAATGGGTTATACCGATGCACAGCTTTCTGCCTTGTGTAAAAAATGGCTCAAGTTGGCCGAAGAATATTACGGGGTAAAACCCATCATTTATACCAACAGGGCCTATTATAAAGCCTTTATCAAAAGAGATTTTGGTGGAAAATACCCCATTTGGTTTGCCCATTATCAGCCCAACACGTTTTCGTTGGACGAGGACGAATGGGAATTTTGGCAATTTTCTGATCGAGCACTGATTCAGGGAATTGAAGGAGGAGTTGATTTAAATGTTTACAAGGGAGATTCCTTGGATTTGTACGATTTATTGGTTGATTAACATGAAAAAGATTTGGATTTTATTTTTGATTTTGGGGTCGTTCAAGGCCATGGCCCAACCGGTTTCTTACCGCCAAATGGCCGATGGAATTATTGCTCAAGTGGGAGATAAAATCATTTTAAAGTCCGATTTCGAAAAGGAGATTGGTCGCGTTATTTCTCAAAATCAGGAAGTGAACGACTCGGTACGTGGCGCACTGCTGTACCAGTTGATGCTTCGAAAAATGATGGTGCGCCAGGCAGAACTCGATTCTTTACCGCTTAAAGACGAAGAAATTGAACAACGCCTTGATCGAAAAATTCGCTACTTCGCCCAAATGATGGGCGGAACGGAGAAGTTGGAAGAGTTTTACGGCAAATCCATTCTCGAAATCAAAGAGGAATTCAAGGAACAAGAACGGGAAGAAATTCTGGCCGAAAAGATGCAAGAAAAAGTCACCGGTGGCGTTTCTGTGAGTCCGAAAGAAGTACGGGCCTACTACCAAAAAATTCCTGTTGATAGTCTTCCTCTTTTTGATGCCGAATACGAAGTCGCTCAAATTGTACTCTATCCCCAAGTTTCCGATGAACAACGGCTATACACCATTAACCAATTGGAAAAAATTCGGGAAGATGTTGTTTCGGGGAAAACCCGATTTACCACCGCCGCCCGTTTGTACTCCCAAGATGGTAGCGCACGACAGGGCGGGGATCTCGGTTATTTCGGACGGGGCGATATGGTTCCCGAATTCGAAGCGGCCGCCTTCAAATTAAAACCATTGGAAGTGTCGAAGGTCGTAAAATCTGACTTTGGATACCACTTGATTCAATTGATTGATCGCAAAGGAGATCGGGTGAATTGCCGCCATATTTTGATAAAACCCAGCATTTTGGAAGATGATCAGGAGTTGGCTCGTTTGCGGTTGGATTCCATCCGAAAGGAACTTTTGAAGGGTACGCTAACGCTTGCCCAAGCCGTAAAACAGTTCAGTGAAGACGATGCCACCAAAGGCAATGGTGGAATTCTTCGAAACCCCAATACCGGCGCCAATACCTTTACAGCAGCAGAGTTGGGTCCCGAACAATTCTTCATCATTGAAAAACTAAAACCAGGAGAAATTACGCCCGTTCAACCTTTGGAAGAACGGAACAAGCAAGGTTTTCGAATTGTGATGTTGAAGAGTAAAACCAAGCAACATCAAGCCAATCTTCAAGATGATTATGCTCGAATTTCGGCAGCAGCGATTGCAGAAAAGAAGCAAAAATCCATGGACATCTGGATGAATAAAAACAAAAAGACCTGTTACATTCAACTGGATCCTTCCCTTCAAAATTTGCCCGGATTAACCTTTTTCACCACCAAATGATGCGAAAAATCTTTGTTTTCCTCTTCTTGATTGGACTTGTTTCGTGCGGTAAAAAATCGGAAGTTATTCGTTCCAAATCTCCCCAAGGCACAGCAAGTGTTGAGATTTCGGGAGAGAAATTATGGGCCGATCCTTGGCATTGTACCATTGTGGCTGAACGCAAAGGAATGCAGCCCGTACCCGTTCAAATTGAAATCTATCAAAACGATTTAACGGCCGATGACGTAAAGGTGGTTTGGCAAAGCGAGCAGTTTGCGTCCGTTTCTTTTGACCAAGGCAGTGAACCACCCGTGATTTATTTGGTTCGATTGTCCGATCAAGCGATTTCCATTGGAAAATGAAGGGCTGGCCGTTTTTTCTTTTAGGACTGCTGGGATGTTCAGCTGGGGAAGATGGCGATTTTCGCGCCCTTCAGGGGCGGTGGATAGAGAAAACGGATAAGCAATTTTTTTTTGAAGAATGGCACAAATTGGATGATGGTGTTTGGGGAGGATTTTCTTACGTCCTTCCAAAAAAAGAACTGCAACGCATCAAAAGAATGCGAACTTTCCGAATAAAAAAATGGGAAGGGAGTTGGGTGTTTTTGGAATTGAAGACCGATTCAAAAAAAATGGATACTCTCATTTTACAGCCGTCGGAAGAACCGAATACATGGGTTTTTAAAAAAGAAGGCCGGGAAGAAATGATTCGGATGGACGGTCGTGAGTTAAGCAGAAATTCTGTTTTCCCGCAAAGCAGTGTACTTCATCATTTGGAAGAATACCAACCCAAAAATTTGAGAGAAGAGCTTCCCTACAGTTTAATTAAAGGTCATTAAGAAGATTTTTTGTTTTTCTGATAGGTTCTTACCACCGCAATACTTGCGAAGACAACGAAAAAAACCGCAATCCATTCTACGTAATCTTTCATCCACGGAAATTGAATTCCAAGGAAATAACCCAAGGAGGTTAGGGATAGGACCCAAATAATTGATCCAAGTACGTTGAAAATCCAAAACGTTAATAAAGGAACCCGAATAACACCCGCAATAATGGGGGCGAGGGTTCGGATGTAGGGCAAAAATTTCCCAATGATTAAAGTTTTTCCGCCATTTTTGGTGTAAAACTGCTCGGTAGCTTCGAGGTATTTTCGTTTGAAAAGAAATCCATCGGGCCGTTGATACAATTTTTTCCCCCATCGTTTTCCAAACCAATACCCGGTACCGTTTCCTAGGATGGAGGCCAAGATCAAAGAAATTTGCAGGGTAGATAGCTCAACCGAAAGCAATTCGGGTTGGGTAGCAACAATTAAACCAGCAATAAATAAAAGGGAATCTCCGGGGAAAAACAATCCGAAGATCAACCCATTTTCGATGAAAATGATGAAGATGAGTAACAGCAATCCTCCGGCTTCGATGATGTGCTGAGGGTCGTTGAAGAAGCGTAAAAATTCGCTTAAGGCTTCCATGCCTTGGCAAAATAAAGAGCCCAAGGCGATTTTCACACCTTGGGCTCTGATATTAGGAAAAAATTAACGTTAAACCGCCGCAATCATCGAAATCTCAACGCGCGCATTGCGGGGAAGGCGAACCACCTGAACCGTTTCGCGCGCGGGATAATCGTTTTCAAAAAACTGCCCGTAAACCTCATTAACTTCGGCAAAATCGTCGAGATTCGTCAAAAATATGGTTGATTTTACCACATGGGCAAAATCAACGCCTGCCGAAACGAGAATCTTTTCAAGATTCTCCATCACTTGTTTGGTCTCGGAAGCGATCGAATCTTGAACCATGGCTCCTGTTTCGGCATTCAAGGCAACTTGGCCACTGGTGAAAATCATCCTTTGATGACTTTTCACTTCCACGGCATGGCTGTAAGGCCCAATGGGGCTGGGGCTGCTTGGGGATGTAATAATGGATCTTGACATTATTTCTTGATGCTAAAATCTACGGTAACGGGATAAACACTGTCGCCCAAAAGGTCGGGAATCATCACGGAATTATCTTTGGCGTTGAAGTAGAAATCGGCAGGGCCAGCATAGGCGCCCATTTTCACGGCTTCGGTGGGTTTTCCCGACATGCGGTCGATTTTCCAAACGCAGCCTTTTCCTTCTCCACCTCTCCAATCGGTAACGATCAGCGTTTTTTCGTCGTAAATGGCAATGCCATCGAACATTCCGGTTGCTTTTCCAATGCGCTTGTAGGCCCATTTTGCAGGATCTGCTGCTAGGTTGATCATACCGATTTCGCCGAGGATGTCTTCTACATCATCTCCCTTGGTTACTTTACCACCCATGCCTACAACAAATAACATTTTCTTTTCGGCATCGTAAGCCAAGCCGTTGCAACCCATGGAAGGTAGTTTGGCGATGGAAAGTTCTTCGCCTTTTTTGGTTTTCAAGTTTACTTTGATGAGTTTGTGAATATCGGTAGCAGAAACGATCAAGGTTTGCTCATCAATCATCACGATATCATTCAAATAGGTAGAGCCCAAATCGGCTAAATCCAAGTTGAATACTTCTTTGCCATCTTTGATTTTAAATCCGCGAATTTGATCCAAATCGGCCACGTACAACACATCTTTCACCAAGGCCATTCCTTTGGGAGCATTCAATCCTGTAATGAAGTCTTTTTTCACTTCAGCGCCTTTGGCGTCGAATTTAGAGATGAAACCATCTTCATCGCGTTTAGTGGGCTCTACTTTTTCTCCTAGGTTGGAAACGAAGGTGAATTTGCCGTTGGAACAAACGGATTCGGGGTGGGAAAGGCCCTCCAATTTGGTTTGGGCTGAAGCGGCGAATGCGGCAAAAACCGCGGCCAAAAGGGTTATTTTTTTCATAAAATTGGTTTTTGTAAATGTACGAATTTTTTCGAATTACACACCGAACTGCCTCAAATGATGATCGAGGTGTTTGAACAGTAAGGTGTTCCATTCGTCGGAACTCAGTGGGCCGAGAGCATAATGCGGAAGACCTTGATAATACCCTTCTCCCATAGCATGGCCTGCACGAATCAAGGCAATTAAACGTTTTTTCTCTCGATGAAAATCTTTTTGATCAACCATTCGGAAAGGTGGAGCTGTTTGGATATTCCGTTTGTAGGGTTGATCGTTAAGCATCGAATTTTTAAAAAATAGCTTCATCATCCATTTTAGGGAAAAGCTAATTTTTGGTGGATTTTTATAATCCATCTCGTAGGGAAGGGCGCAATGGGCTATCATTTGGGCCACCGACATTTTTCCCCAAAGGGGTTGGGATTCAGGGGTTAATCTTTCGATTCGATCCACCAATTTTTCGGTTTCTTCTGGAATAAAAATTAAGGGAAAGGGCATCTGATTTTTATGCAAAACTAGCTAAAAAACGGCATTAATGCAGAAAAATTCCTCCTGAAGTCGGAATTTTCGCACCGGTCACCGAAGGAAAGACATTGATTTCGTTCCTGATTCTTTGAAGTCCGAGAAAGGCAAAAATGAGGGCTTCCTTAAAATCAATGAGTTCGGGTGATGCGGGTACGAATTGGGCCGACAGGGTTTGATTCATCCTTTCCATTAAAAAGGTATTTTTTGCACCGCCTCCGGTTACCATCACCGTTCCATGAACATCCCATTTCTGCTGAAAAACGGCCAACATTACTTCCAATTCGGTGCGCAGCTCGTCTTCAGGTGAAATCCCCGCAGCATCAATCCATCCCAAACTCCGGCTCGCAATTTCCGCCGAAAGGCTGGAGGAGTTCGATAGTGAATCGGTCAATAATTGATCGTAGAGTTCAGCACAAACGTTTCCTTTTCTCGCGCCCGCTCCATTCTCGTCGAATTCCAATCCCATTTTGCGGGCGGAATGGTTCATCCAAATGTTGGCAAAGGAAATGTCCCGAGCATCCATATCGTGGGTTCGCCGCGAACTGCCGTTGGCAATCCCGCCGATGTTTAAAAAATGATCGAAGTTGGGGAAGAGGTGGAATTCGCCGAATGGAACCAAAGGGGCACCTTGCCCTCCCGCCGCCACATCGGCGCTTCGAAAGTCGTACACTACCGGCAAACGAATGACGCTTTGCAATGCATATCCATCTCCCAGCTGGAACGTAAATCCTTTTTCAGGTTGGTGAAAAATGGTATGACCATGGGAGGCCACAAAATGCGGTTTTCGTTGAATTGCGGTAAGCCACCGTTGAATTTCCATTCCGAAACGATGGCCCCAACGGGCATGAGCCTCCAGGAGTTCGGGAGAGGAAACTTCCATCAGTCTGGCCAATTCCTTCTTTTCGGAAGTGGTGTACGGAATGTAGTGCGTATTTTCTAAGTGAAATTTCCAGTGATCTTCTTCCCAAAAATGAACATAGGCCAGATCGATCCCATCCAGGGAGGTTCCCGACATGAGTCCGACGGCATGGATGGGATTTAGGCGTGTCCCAACCATTTTCTCCATAACCACTCGGCCGACCAAAGGGAAAGCATCAATACCAAAAGCCAGGGAACATCCAAGATTTCGGTGAGCAATAATTCCAAATAACTCACGGGTTTTAAATCAGGACGTTTGGATAAATCGTCCACGACGTTTTCCCAATTTTCATAGGGATAAAGGTTTCCTTTTTGTGGCGCGGCTAAATTCCGAAGCAAACTCCAATTGGCTTGGGTCATGGCTGCTTCTAGGGTGTTTCCTTGGACCGAGAATTCTCCTTTTTCGGAGTAGGCTGTTCCTTGATAGGTTGTTTTTGCTTCGTATTGGTATTTCCCTTCGGGCCATTTCCCCACATTGCCCAGGTATTTTTGATCGGTTTTCCCCAACGAGAAGGAAAATGTTTTTCCTTTAGCGTTGCTGATGGTGAGCTGTACATCGGGCTCATTCACCGGTTCGTAGTTTTTGTTGAAAAGCTCAGCGGTAAAAAGAACTTCGTCTCCTTCTTCGTGAATAAGACGATCGGATTTTGCTCGGAAAATTTTCTTATTTTGTTTGAGTGCGAGGTATTGAACTGTTTTTGATATGCATTCATCTACGGCGAAATGTTCTCCAAACTGTTCGTATTCGTCGAGGTACCACTTCCACAGACCTTCGCCAACCAATATAACTTGGCGAACGCCCTGTTGTTCTCCAAAGGCGAATAAGGGCATGGAGGTGGGCACTGTTTTTATCTGTTGTTGAAATAATACAGATGCATTTCCGTTGGCGGCATAATCTCCATAGGGAACTTGAAGGGGGGGGAATGACTTGATTCGTTGACTGCACTTTTCTGATAAGCCAAAAAACGAGAAGGAGGTATTTTGAATCGGGGTAATTTCATTGGAAAGTGACTTTCCCGCCGGTCGAATCGTCATTAATCCTTGCAATGCATTAAGGCGGGAATAGGCCGTTTGGTTTCCGCCGATGTACCAAACCGGCAACTGACTTTGGCGAATTTGCTGAACGATTTGATCGTTACCGTTGATGGAAGGCAGTTGAAAGCAGATCACTGCATCGAAATTGGAAAGGTTGATGTTGCCCGATTCTGGATTCTTTACCACTACGTCCATCGACTGTTTTTGGGAGAGAATTTGACGAACGGTCGCCACGTCGGGATGTGGTGCAGATGCCAGAAGAAGAATTCGGGCGCGATCGTCGATCACTTCAACAAAGAAATCTTGGGTATTGTTTTGGGTGTTTTTTTCTCCCGAGATGGGAGTAAGGGTTAATCGATAATGTTGTAAACCAGCCTCATTAGCTGGTAATTGCACTGGGATTGCTGTTTGGAAGTCATTTTTTTGAATGGGGAAATTTCCGGTTTTAAGGGTGGAAATTTGATTGTCCTTGCCGATTTTTCGCAGGGTATAGAAGGCTGTTTTTCCAGGTAGCGCCTTGGCGGAAAGATTGAATATTGCTTGAAATTCATTTCCTTTCATCACAACTTCATTGTGTTTGATGGATTGAATAGCCAAATCGATTTGAGGTGTTGTATCTCCCAAGGCCAAAGGGTAAATGGGGAAATTGAGTTGTTGGGCAACGTACCATGGATTTTTACCTTGGTTTACGATTCCATCGGTGGCTACGAGAAGAGCTCCAACATTTTGCCCTTCGAATTTTTCTTGGAATTGTTCTAGGGCCTTTCCAAGGTTGGAGGCGTTTCCGTTCCAACGGGGTTGAAGGGAATCAACAAGTTGGCTGGAAAAAGAAAACGTTTTTACTTCGAATTGCCCATCAAGTTTCTCCTTAATTTTTTTGGTTTTCTCCGGAATTTCTTGGGTGTAGGTTTTTCCTAGGGGTTGTAAAGCGATGGATTGCGATTGATCTAAGAGAATACCGATGATGGGTTTTTGAACCACTCGGTTGTTTCGTCGAAGGATGGGATTGATGAGGAGAAGAAGTAACAGGAAGGTTGATAGGAATTTAAGAAGGAAAAGGCCTCGTTGAATCCATGGGTTAGGGTAGGATTTTTGAGGCTTTAAATAGTAGAATAAGGTGGCGATGCCCAAGGAAAGGAGGGCGGCCAATCCGTACCAAAGTGGGGAAAATGGAGAGAGGAGTTGCACTGGGGTTTAGAGGGAAAAACTTTCTCCGCAAGCGCAGGTGCGGGATGCATTGGGGTTATTGAAAAAGAATCCTTTTCCTTGAAGTCCGTCGGAGAAGTCGAGTTCAGTTCCGATGAGATAGAAAAAGCTTTTTTTATCGCAACAAAGGGTAATTTCGTGCGATTGAAAAACTTCGTCGGAAGGGTTTGGCGCATCCACAAAATCGAGCTGATACGTTAGCCCCGAACAGCCACCGGAGGTGACAGAAACGCGCACGGCCTTGTTGTTTTGCAGGCTTTTTACTTGGTTAGCGGCTTTTTCGGATATGGTAATCATGGATTGAATTCGAGGTACAAATGTAAAACGAGAAAGGCAAAAAAATGGTTTATTTCTGGGTAAACTTGGTAGGGTTAAAAAAATCAGCTATTTTTGCCCCTCATTCCTGGAGACGTGTCCGAGTGGCTGAAGGAGCACGCCTGGAAAGTGTGTATACGCCAAAAGCGTATCGAGAGTTCGAATCTCTCCGTCTCCGCAAATTAACTGAAAACCTGGCATCGCCGGGTTTTTTTATTGGGGATGGGTGGGGGGAAAGTGAAAATCAAATGAAATTGTCTTGGGAACGGGGTCTACCCTTCGATAAATTCCCATCACTTCGAACGTGATCGCCGATCCATAAATCAACCAGGTACTGCCGAAATAAATGCAATGAAACTTCGGGAAAGTCGGTTGATTTAGCCCAATTCAACACTTCTTGTTTCGATTGATTCGAATACGTTATCGTTTTTCTTCCCGAGCAGGCGTACTCGTTGCGCTTTGCGCTGGGAATGCCTTCCGCTCCTTCGTAGGGAAAATGAATGCAGCCGTTGCTCCAATTGTAATGCTCTAAAATTTCTGGCCGATTTTGCCAGGTCAACGATTTGCAATGTTGGGCTACGAGGGGGAATTGAGCAAACAACTCATCCAAGCAGCCGTAATGATTGGAGCCTAAAAACCTCAACTCAAAATCCAATCCATCTTGCCGAATGGCGTCGTCCAACAAAGAAAAAAAGCGCCAAATCGATTTTTGGGCGGGGTACAAATTCCCCACGTACAGCCACCGGTTTCCCCCGCCTTGGGGAGGAGAAAGTTGCTTCATATCTTCCTGAGCCCCGTTTTCCAAAACGCTTACATCAACTTTCGGGAATTGGTTCTGCAAATCGGCCGCTAACGTTGGACCAACGGTCACCAACCGATCGGCCAGGTGCAGCCAATGCCGCTCCCATTCTCCATCCACCCGCTCTTGCCACCACTCCCGTAGCCATCCCCAATGGAATCGATCGCGGCCAAACGTCCATAAATCGCGATAATCAGCAATCCATTTGCAGCCATGCATCATTTTCCAGCGCAATGCCAAGCGGTGCAACACAAAAGGAGGACCCGAAGAAAGCACCCAATCGTTGGACTGAGGTAGAGGCAGTTTCGATTCCAGTGCTTCAAAGTCCAAATCAAAAGAATGGTGAACCGGTTTATGATGAAGCAAGTAAAAAAGACCCATTAAAAAACGTCGGTAAGCGCTGTTCGGCATGCGTGCGATCGCACTTCTTAAAGGATGATGGGAAAGGGGCAATCGAAAGATTCGAATGTTACCTTTTCGTTCCTCGATGAGGATTTGGTTGTGATATGCTGCTGGATAGGCCTCGTTTCCTTCCCGGTAGGGAGTAATAACGATGACTTCTTTGGCGATCTTCGAAAATCCTTCTACCCAAGACTGAGCTCGGAAAGCAGGTGCTGTTGAGTTGGGTGGATACCAATGGGTGAAGAGAAAAACTCGCATGCGTTAGAATAATCCACGCGAATTTTGCAAAGAAATTTGGTTTTTGCGCACTTTAAAGTAAAGTTCCAGTACTTTTTCGCGGGATTCCACCCATTTTGCTTCTCGGTTATTGATTAAGAAAACAGATCCATCACCCTGAAGCAAACGAATTTGTTCTACATCGTACAATTGTTTGAAGCGATTCATTTGTTCTTCTGCCAATTGGGTTTGTCGATTGAAAATTCCAGAAAGCTCAGCATACGTTTCTATTTTCACTCGGATTTCGTTTTTCTTTTGAAAGCGTTTGGCTTCCAATTCTTGTTTCTTAATGGTAGAAATTTGAACGCCACCTCGAGCGGAACGAAGCAACAATGGAAAAGCGGCCGAACCGCCCCATTTGTAGCCGTCTTCAAAATACGTCCCAATTTGGGCGGGATTTCCACTGAGCAAGTTGTACTTCACCTTTAATTCCGGACGAAGACTTTCTTTTTTCAATTTGATTTCAACCTCTTGCATGGCGATTTCAGCATCCAGGGCTTTTAAAATGGGATGTTGATCCAACCCCGTAATCCATTGTGTGAGCAAATCAAGATTTACAGCCGTTAAAGCTGCAACTTGAATGCTTTGTGGAATGGTTGCTGAAGGCAATTGATCGGGAACAAGTCCGTCTTTCCACAGGTAAGCTTCGATCAAATTGGTGGCGGCCAAATACTCGGCTTTTGCCTGTTCAACGTTAATTTGGCGCAATTGCCATTGGGCATAGGCTTCTACGGTATCGATGGTGGGCCGGTCGCCTTGTTGCAAGGCTCCCCGAATGAGTCTCAAACGTTGAAAAGCAAGGTCACTCGCTTCTTGGTAGAGGGCTAGTTTTTCCTTCGTGAGCGCCCAATTCCAATAATCCATTTCTGCCTGAGCCAAAAGATCGCTCAGCATGGATTGAATTTGGAATGGTGCCGCATCTTGTAAGAGCAATGCTTGCCGAAGGGAAGCCCGTCGGGCATCCATCAGCAACCCTTTTCCTAAATTAACTCCAATTCCTAAGCTTCCTAAACCTGTACTGGGTGTTTTGTCTTCCGGGTTGACGAACGTTCCTGCATTTTGTTCCCAACCCATGGAAAATTCTACGGGACTTCGGGTGGGGAGCAGCAAACCGGTTTCTAAGAGGTTGAAGTATTGCGTTCCCGAAAAGGTTTTCTGGTTCAATTTTCCTTGAAGGGCCGGATCGAAAGCTCCGCGGGCCTGCAACACCGTGGCTGCGGCCTTATTGTCCATCAAACCAGCGGCAAAAGCAATGGGATGGTGCTGCTTGACCTTTTCTACAAAAGCATCGCGGGTTAAGATTTGGTTGTTTTGGCCATGAATTCCCATCGCGGAAAAAAGAAAAAGTAGTCCGAAAATGCGCATCATTTTTCTTTTTTAATCGACTCTTTGCCCGCTTGTTCCAATGGTTTGTAGTATTCGGGTGGGAATCCGTTGATGTTCCGCCACAATTCATACCAAATGGGCACATCCTTCAGCAAACCGATTCCATTGGCGCCGGTGCCTACTTTCAGGAGGTCTGGCCAAGCTTTGTCGGAAGAATCAGGAGCGATGAGCAAACGATATTTTCCATTTTCGCTGATGGTTTGATCGATGGCTACGACAACGCCGCCAAACGTTCCAAACGAAACGCCGGGCCAACCACCGAATACCAAGGCGGGCCATCCATCAAATTGAAGCCGCACTTTTTGTCCTTTTTCCACCAAGGCCACGTTCAAGGGGTCGACGTACATTTCGGCAGCAATTTTGAAAGGATAGGGTTGGAGTTCCACCAAAGGAGTACCTTCTTTGATCACTTCCCCAATTCCCGATTTTAAGGCTTTGACCACGTAACCGTCTTGAGGGGCGAGCACGTAGTAGTTTTGGGTGCGAATGGAGTAATTGGAGCGTTGGATGCGCATTTTAGAAACGCTAGCTTCTCCATCGAAAATTTGGGATTCAAGGGCAAAGCGATCGGCTTGGTTGTACGCCAGTTTCTGCTCAAATTCGTTGTTCAGATTGTTAAGTTGCAACTGGGCGTTGATCCATTCGTTTTCTGCGGTGATGTAATTATTTACCATGGCCGTTTTATCGGTAATGGCTTGTTGGTAGGAAGCTTTTTTAGACTCAAATTCGGCCAAGGATTTGATGCCATCTTTGTACATTTTTTCAAAGGCATCAATTTGTCTTTTCGCAATGACCAATTTCACATCTGCTTCCACGATTTTTGCTGAATCAGAAATCATCTTTGCCCGGGTTTGCTTCACTTTGTTTCGCAATTGGGCTGTTTTCAAAACCTGATCTCGTTCGATGGCTTTGTACTGATTTTCAAGCGCTTTCAGTTTCAATTGATACGATCCAATTCCTTTTTCTTTGGAAAGAATCTGATCGTCGGTTCGAGGTACAAGATTGGGATCTAAATAATCTTCTTTCACCTCTGAAATGAACAACATGGTATCACCCTTTTTTACCCGTTGCCCTTCTTGAACGTACCATTTTTCAATTCTCCCTGGAATGATCGAATTGAGGGTTTGCGGACGTTCGCTGGGGTTTAACGTGGTGAGTTTTCCTTTTCCGCGAAAGTTTTGGGTCCACGGAAGAAATAAGGTAATCATCAATAGAATGAGCGCAAATCTTCCCGTAACTTTAAAAATGGCTTTCGGTTGACGTTCAAAAATATGATTGTAAGCGTTGTAGCGATGGCGATGATGTCCCATATTAGTAAACCATTAACTCGGTGTAGAACGATTGTTTTTCAGCTTCTTCCAAGGTGAATGCGCCTCCCACTTTTCCTTTTTCAAGATGAAGAATTTGATGGCATCGCAACATAAAATCATGGTGATGGATGGAAGCGATCAGGGTCCAAGGGCGGTCTTCTCGGGTGAGATAATCCAAAATTTTGGTTCTTTCGCTTCGGGTTAAAGTTACCAACGTCGCATCAATGAGTAAGAGAGAAGGTTGCGTTACCACGCCCCGGGCCAACGAAATTTTCATGGCAAGAGAACGAGGAAGCCCGGGTGCACCTGGAGTTAATGCCGTATCTAATCCCTTGGGAAGCCTTTGCAAATCGTCCCAGCATCCCAGCCCCTCACAGGCTTCTCGGATGGATAGATCATTGACTCCTGGACGTCCAAGGCTGATGTTCTCGCGAACGGTCCCCGCAAAAATGTCGGTATCTTCGATGATTTCACCAATGCGGGAACGAAGTGAATCCATTTGCAAGGCCTCCACACGAACTCCCGAATACTTTAATACTCCGGTAGTATCGGGCACACGCGTTCCAAGTAAATTAATTAAGGTCGTTTTACCCGATCCGTTTGCACCAACAACACCAACAATTTGATTTCCGCTAATATCTGCAGTAAACGACATATCGGTTGGAGGAACTCCAACATGATCCAAGGAAATGGAGATGGCTCCAGGGGTAATTTCGGTTGTTCCTGTATGTTCTGCCAAGGGTAAATCGGCAATGCCACCCAATTTCTCAACGGCAGTTAAGGTGTCGTAAATGGGATCGATACAGAAAATGATTTTCTCAACGGATTGAATGACTAAAACCATCACAATTTCGGAAGCAATGAATTGCCCAATGCTGATCATTTCGTTGAAAACCAAAAAGGTACCCAACATGATCAAACCCGTGATGGTGATGATTTTGAAACCAATCAGCATGATGTAATGATTCCGTAAAATTTTGTAGTGTTCAGTGCGGTAATCAACATATTTTTCGACCAAAGCATTGGATTTTTGAACCGGTAGGTTGGGCGCACCTGAGAGTTTAAAAACATCGATGAATCGTGCAACTTCCTCCAACCAATACACCATGGCGTATTTAGATGAGGATTCTCCAAGACTGGATTTCATTCCATTGGGGCCCATGATTCGAAAGGCGACGATGATGGTTCCAATGGAAGCTAAGCCGAAAACAATAAAAAGGGGATGGTAAAAAGACAAAAGCAGTAATCCAAAAAACACCTGAAGCAAGGCCGAGAAAAAATCGATTAGTACTTTGGATAGTGATTTTTGTATGGTTAGAACTTCAAAGAAACGATTGACCATTTCAGGGGCGTGATGGTCATCGGAGCGCCAGCGAGGAATGCGCTCGGTAAAATCGAATCCAATGCGAGCAAATAGTCGTTGTTGAAGTGTTTCGTTGATATTGAGTTGGGTTAACGTAAGATTGCCAGAAATTAACAATCCGATGAGAAGAAAACTCAACAACACCCATAAAGAAGCTGAAGCTTGTCCAGCTTGAATGAACGTAAAAATGGCTTGAATGCAAAGGGGAACCACCAATCCAAACAAACCTGATAAAATAGAAACCCAATACAATCGTTTAATGAAAGCCCGTTCGGGTTTCAAAAGTCGAAACAAACGACGGATCGGCTTTCCGTTAAGTCCTTTTAGGGAAGATAAATCAAGCGTATGCATGGTTCAATAACAAAAATGAAGGGCATTTGGTTGGAAACGGAAAGAAAGATAATACAATTCTTTTCGTTGAACAAAGGTAACCCTATTTGATCTTTCTTTACTTTTGTGGAATGCTTTCCGTTACCGAAGAAAACTATTTAAAGGCCCTGTACAAATTAAGTGATGGGACAAACAAGTCTGTCAATACGAATGCTTTGGCTGATGTATTGAAAAGTACTCCAGCTTCGGTGACCGATATGATTAAAAAACTACACGAAAAGAAGTTGGTTGATCATGTCAAATACAAAGGAGCCAACCTCACCCAAGATGGTGCCAAATTAGCTTTGTCGATCATACGTAGACACCGAATTTGGGAAGTTTTCTTGGTGGAAAAGCTCAAATTTTCCTGGGACGAAATCCATGAAATTGCTGAAGAGTTGGAGCACATCGATTCCGACCTTCTCATCGAGCGTTTGGACGTATTTCTTGGTTTTCCTGAGATCGACCCCCACGGCGATCCCATCCCCTCGGCCGATGGCCTAATTCGCCCCATCGCCGCCGTGCCTCTCCCTGAAATCAATAACTTCCAACACCCATGGCGGGTGTGTGCCGTTACCGAAGACGACACCGATTTTTTACGCCTCCTTACCCGGATGGGCATCGCCCTTGGAACTGTACTTCACATCGTGGAGCACCATCCCTTCGACGATTCTTACGTCGTTAAAATAGCTTCTAGTTCAACGGAAATGCTGATTACCAGTAAAGTTGCCCATAATCTTCTGGTAAAAAAAGTAAACCGATGAAACAACCTTTTTCCATCGGCCACATCATTTCCATTCGCCATCTCGTTCAGCCGGAAGATACCGCCTCTTTTGAAGTAGGACAGGTTCATCCCGTGTATGCCACCTTTGCCTTGGGAAGAGATATGGAATGGGTTGGTCGGCAATTCGTTCTCCACATGTTGGAAGCAGACGAGGAGGGTATTGGAACACGATTGGAAATTCAGCATCACCGGCCCGCCCTTTTGGGTGAAGAAGTAATTCTGACGGCAACCCTAGAGGCGGTTTCCGGACATGAAGTAACGTGTTATGTTATAGCCAAGGTTGGCGACCGTTTGGTAGCAAGTGGCATCACTGGACAAAAAATTTTGAAAAAAGAAAAGATTTCCCGCATTTTTGCATCCCTTTCCCATGAGTAAAACATTCACCGTTGTTTCCAATCGCAAAGCATTTTACGAATACCACGTTCTTCAAGAGTTCGAGGCTGGCGTTATGTTGACCGGTTCGGAGGTGAAATCTTTGCGGGATGGAAAAGTGAATATTGGTGATGCGTATTGTTCGTTTACCTCAGGGCAATTGACCATCACCAGTTTGCACATTTCCGAATATTCCCACGCTGGATTTGCCCAACATGCTCCTCGCCGGATGCGAACCCTTTTATTGAATAAATCGGAATTGAAAAAAATTCGCGAAAAACTCAAGGATCAGGGGGTGACCATTGTCCCTTTGGATATTCATTTCAGTGAGCGGGGATTTGCCAAAATTCAAATCGCCTTGGTAAAAGGAAAAAAACTGTTCGATAAACGCGAATCCATCAAATCTAGGGATGTTGATCGGCAATTAAAACGGGGAGAAGCCGAATGAAAATCACCCAAATTCGCAGCAAACGAGGACTTTTGAATCTCGAAATACCCGCCGTGATGGGCATCATCAATTGCACTCCCGATTCCTTTTTTGAGGGAAGTCGGTTGGTGGAAGATGCGGTGTTACAAAAAGCACAGCAAATGCTGGATGAAGGAGCTGAGGTGTTGGATCTGGGTGGGATGAGTACGCGCCCTGGTGCCCAAGCCGTTTCCGTTCAGGAAGAGATGGACCGGGTGTTGCCCGCTATCGAATCGCTATCGAAACACTTTCCACATGCTACCCTCTCCATCGATACGTACCGCAGCGAAGTGGCCCGCGCTGCTTTGGATGCCGGTGCTTTTTGGGTGAACGATATCAGCGCGGGCGACCTCGACCCCAACATGTTCCCCTTGATTGCCGAACGAAATTGTCCGTACATCCTCATGCACATGCAAGGGATTCCGGTTTCCATGCAGAAAGATCCGCATTACCGAGCGGTTACCGCCGATGTGATGGGGTATTTATTCAATAAATTGCAGGAATTGAGGAAGTTGGGAGTCACCGATTTGGTGGTGGATCCCGGATTTGGATTCGGGAAGGCGTTGCACCACAATTATCAATTACTGCGCAATTTGGAAACATTTCAACAGCTGAATGTTCCTGTTTTGGTGGGCATTTCTCGCAAGAGCATGATCAACAAGGTTTTGGGCACTTGGCCCGAAGACGCGCTCAACGGAACGAGTATTTTAAATGCATTTGCCTTAGAGCGCGGAGCACAGATTCTGCGCGTGCACGACGTTAAGGAAGCGAAGCAGGCCGTTCAATTGTACATGGCCTTAACCGATTCCTAACGGTTAAAACTTGCGCAGAAGATCCGCCAAATTTTTCGATTCTGTTTTGAACATGATGTTCTTTCGGTGAGTTTTGATGGTGAGTTCACTCAAATGAAGGCGAACCGAAATTTCTTTGTTGTTGAG
>JACCEC013006792.1_pt1 | contig 23993 bp, 19 predicted proteins | sample 7450121 | NCBI WGS metagenome assembly JACCEC01 (sample SAMN15323455, study PRJNA562643) | freshwater metagenome | isolation source: river surface water | place: USA:Blue River Watershed | collected 2017-08-18 | reverse complement strand
CGAAAACAGATTTTGTCGAAAAATAGGTATTTTTATGCATCGTAATTTATATTTTGAAATACAAAAATACGATTCTCTGAAAGAAGCCATTAATTTGGCTTCTTTTTTATCGGACAACAATGATTTATATCAGTTTTAACAATCAAAATTAGCTTTCATAAATTGATTTTAAGCCTTTTTTTTAGGTTTTACAACTACTTTGTCATTCTTAAAAAGTTATTTAAACACAAGTGTTTATTTGGGTTTTGAATTGAATTTAATTCACTTTAACGCCTTATTAACATTGCGGTGTTCATAAAGTTTGTAACTTTAGGTATTATTAATTTTAATTCTAAAAGCGATGTCAAATAACACAAATTCAGTATTGGCACTTTTATTGGGTGCAGCGATTGGAGCAGGAGTTGGAATTTTATTTGCTCCGGATAAGGGATCAAAAACCAGAGAAAAAATTAAAGATGGTTTTGATGATGCTAAAGACAATTTAAAACATAAATTTGAAGATGTTACGCATCAATTGAGAAAAAAGTTTGAGGGATCAAAGAACGATTTTGAAAAAACTTACGAAGAGATGGTTTCTAATATGAGTTCTAAAACCGAAGATGTAATCAATTTTTTGGAAACTAAATTGGCCGATTTGAAAGAACAAAACGCCAAACTTCAAAAAAAACAAATGGCGAATCACGAAAATTAAATTTTCTAAATACTAATGTATGGCTTTTGAAGAACTAAAAGAACAGACCGAAGAAATTCAAAAACAAGCACAATCCTATATCGAAAACAGCGTAGCTTATTATAAACTATGGGGTTTTAAGGTGGCGATGAAATCGACCACGATGATGTTAAAATTTGTATTGATTGCATTGTCTTTGACATTAGTCTTGTTCTTCTGTTCTGTTGCAGGAGCTTTAGCCATTGGAAAAGCTTTAGATAGTTATGCTTTAGGATTTCTAATTATTGCTGGAATTTACTTTGTCATTTCGGGACTTTTATTTTTAGTTAAAGATAAAATCGTTGAAGGACCGATATTAGAGAAATTTTCAGAAATCTTTTTTAACGACTAAATTATGGAGACTAAAAAATATTCGTCCTACGCAGAAATTGAGTTGGAATTAGAAATTTTGAAAGTAGAAAGAGAACTAAATCTGAAAAGAATAGTTTTAAACGTTCAAAAGACAAAGGAAAGTTTTATGCCAATAAATCTAATAAAAGGATGTATTGGAGATTATAAATCGATTCTATCCGATTATTCTGGAACAATTCTCAACATAGTCATTCCAATTCTCATCAATTGGATACTTAAAAGAAAAAGAGGCAATTAAGCCTCTTTTTTTATAACTAAACCTCAGTTTCAGGTTCCTCAGGTTCTACATAATCTGTAGGATGCGCTGTGGGTTTTATTCTTTTTGTTTTTTTCATCATTTCGCCTACTTGATTCGAAGCCGAAAACGATGCTACCATATTGTTCAACATATCACTTCCAGCTTGAGGAGAATTGGGTAATAATATCAAATTAGAATTCGTGTCTGCGCCAATAGCTTGCAAAGTATCGTAATGTTGCGTCACGACAATCAATGCTGAAGCTTCTTGCGAATTGATTCCCACTTTGTTCAAAACATCTACACTTTCTACCAAACCACGAGCAATTTCACGTCTTTGATCGGCAATACCTTGACCTTGCAATTTTTTACTTTCAGCTTCAGCTTGGGCTTTCGCAACAATTCTAATTCTTGAGGCTTCGGCTTCAAATTCGGCTACGGTTTTTTCTCTATCGGCAGCATTGATTCTGTTCATCGCATTTTTTACTTGAATATCGGGATCAATATCGGTAACTAATGTATTGATAATCGTGTAACCATAAGTCGTCATCGCTTCGTTAAGCTCTCTTTTTACAGCAATAGCAATATCGTCTTTTCTTTCGAAAACATCGTCCAATTTTAGTTTTGGAACTTCGGCACGAACTACGTCAAACACATACGACGTGATTTGATCGTGTGGATATTCTAGTTTGTAAAAAGCGTCATAAACAGTTTCTTTTACCACCATAAACTGTACGGAAACTTTTAGTTTTACAAAAACGTTGTCTTTAGTTTTGGTTTCAATAATAACGTCTAATTGTTGGATTTTTAGATTGACACGACCTGCAATTCTGTCAATCAAAGGAATTTTGAGTTGCAATCCAGATTGTCTGATGCTTAAAAACTTTCCAAAACGCTCAATGATTACGGCGGTTTGTTGTTTGACGGTAAAAAAAGAGGACAGAAAAATAAATAAGACGAATACAATAATAATAATTAATGTTGGGTTCATAAAAAATATAATTTAAGTTAAAAAAATCAGTGTTAAATTACAAAAAAAACTTTAGGTTTGCCTTTTTTTAATTTCAGTTTTATGAAAAAATTATATTTTGCCTTTGTTTTCACACTAATCTCAATGACTGTTTTTTCTCAATACGATTATAGAGATTCTAACAGAATAGGAATATCTTTTGGTTTAAACCAATTTACTTTAAACACTAATAATTTTGAGACAAAACCCGGAAATGGATGGAATGCGGGTCTTTCGAAGCGAGGAAATTTCTATAACAATTGGGATATGGTTTATGCCATGCAGTTCAGCGAGAATAATTTTTCGGTTGCCACAAATAGCGGATTTATATCAGAAGACACCAATTATAAATTGTCATCCGCTCAAGTATCATTGATGTTGAGTTATAAAATTCTCGAAAATCATTTAAGTGTTGAGTTTGGACCACTTTTGCAAATCAACGGAAAACTAAATGTTGAAAAAGCTCAAGAAAACAATATCATTACTGGAACCACTTTATTAGCAAAAGATATTGTGGTTATTTCTCAATTTAATTTTTATCCTGTAATAGGAATTACAGCTGGAGTTCGCCACGTTCGTCTGAATGTTTCTTATCAATACGGCGTAAACAATATGCTGGGAAATTTAAACAGTCAAAATTTAGGGTATAGTTTTAAGGGCAATCCTGGAATATTGAACGGAAATTTGATAATTTATTTGTAAAAAATCAACCCTTTCAGAATTTTAAATTCTGAAAGGGTTTCTTCTTCTTTTAAAGGTGTTTTTATAAAGAATCTATAGCTTTTTCAATTCGTTTAATCGTTTCCTCTTTTCCAATGAGTTCCACGATGTCAAATAAATGTGGTCCTTTCAAAGCGCCAACCAAACTCAAGCGAAAAGGCTGCATTACTTTTCCCATTCCAATTTCATTTTTCGCCATCCAATCTTTTACGATGGTTTCAATATTCAAGGAAGTAAAATCGGTTATTTCTCCAAGAACCGAAATCAATTCTTGCATTAAAGCCGGAGTTGCTGAATTCCAATTTTTTCTTGCTTTCTCGTCATAAGAAGTTGGAGCCACAAAAAAGAAATCAGTCAAATCCCAGAATTCAGAAACGAAATTGGCACGTTCTTTTATTAATGAAACTATTTTTTCCAACTTTGTCATTTCGAGCGCAGTCGAGAAACCTTTTTCAGCTACAATAGGAGCGAAGCTTTTGGCTAATTCTGCATCATCCTTTTTTATCAAATATTGGTGATTGAACCATTTGTTTTTTTCTGGGTCGAATTTCGCTCCAGCTTTGTGAACTCTGCTCAAATCGAAAGCTTGTTCTAATTCTTCCAAAGAAAACAATTCTTTTTCGGTTCCGTCATTCCAGCCCAATAAAGCTAGAAAATTGACAACAGCTTCTGGAAAAAACCCTTTTTCTCTATAACCCGATGAAGTTTCTCCTGAAATAGGATCTGTCCAATTTAATGGAAACACGGGAAATCCTAATTTATCTCCATCACGTTTGGATAATTTTCCATTTCCAACAGGTTTCATAATCAGTGGTAGATGAGCAAATTCTGGAGGTTCCCAACCAAAGGCTCTGTACAACAAAACGTGTAACGGCATAGACGGCAACCATTCTTCCCCACGAATCACGTGTGACGTTTCCATTAAATGATCATCGACAATATTCGCCAAATGATAGGTTGGCATTCCGTCACTTTTGAATAAAACTTTGTCATCTAGAAGATTGGTTTCAAACTTCACTTCGCCACGAACGATGTCTTGTAAGTGCAAGGTTTCGTTAACTGGTGTTTTAAATCTTATGACAAAATCTTCGCCAGCAGCGATTCTTTTAGATGTTTCCTCTTTGGAAATTACCAAAGAAGTGTCTAATTTTTCTCTATTGTGCCAGTTGTAAATAAATGTTTTTCCTTGTTTTTCGTGTTGTTTTCTGTGTGCATCCAATGCTTCGGCAGTATCAAAAGCATAATACGCATTTCCGGAATTGATTAATTCGTCAGCATATTGCTGATACAAATACTTTCTTTCGGATTGTTTGTAAGGACCAAATTTTTCGTTTTTTCCATTGGTTTCATCTGGAGCAATTCCCAACCATTCCAAGGATTCCATAATATATTCTTCAGCACCTGGAACAAAACGATTTTGGTCTGTGTCTTCAATTCGAAGAAAGAAAACGCCGTTATTTTTTTTGGCAAACAAATAATTGAATAGGGCAGTACGCACTCCGCCAATATGTAAAGGTCCCGTTGGACTTGGTGCAAAACGCACTCGAATTGGGTTTGACATTTTTGTAATTTTTTTGCAAAGATAAGAAGTTCTTTTCGCCACAAAGAAACAAAGTCCCAAAGTTCACATTATATTTAGTTATTATATAATGCAGTTAAGGCCATTTAAGTTGATTTGATGCAAACTTTTTATGTTCTTAAATGCCTTATATGGTTTAAAATTGTTTTATAATTTATTGTTTAATTAATTTTTAACATTGACAGAATTTAAAAATGGTTACTTTTATCGGTTATAAAATCAACGAATTATTTTGGAACATTCAAATTTTATTTATCAAAAGCTGGAACTTTTCATCAAGAAGTTTTATACCAACGAACTGATTCGGGGAATGATTTTCTTCGTCGGCTTGGGATTGTTGTATTTTTTGTTCACGCTTTTTGTGGAATATTTTTTATGGCTAAAGCCTACGGGAAGAACGCTCTTGTTTTGGACTTTTATTGGTGTGGAAATTTTTCTTTTATTGCGATTTATTTTATTTCCGATTTTCAAATTATTCAAACTCCAAAAAGGAATTGATTACAAAAAAGCATCATCAATTATTGGAAATCATTTCACGGAAGTAAATGACAAACTGACGAATTTCCTTCAATTATCAGATTCTGATTTGCATCAGAATTCATCCGAATTGTTATTGGCTTCTATTGAACAAAAAGCAAATGCTCTTCAGCCGATTCCTTTTGGGAATGCTATTAATTTCAATTCTAATAGAAAATATTTGCCTTTGGCGATAGTACCGATTTTGCTTTTCGTTTTCTTTTATATTTCTGGTAATAGTAAAATCATTTCTCAAAGCTTGAATAGAGTAGTTCATTTTCAAGATCAGTTTTTACCACCAGCGCCATTTCAATTTGTGGTTTTGAACAGCAATTTACAAACTGAACAAAACAAGGATTTCATTATTCGCATAAAAACCGAAGGTAATATCGTGCCTGAAAATGCGATGATTTTCATTGGCGACGAAAGTTATTTTATGGAAACTACCAAAGCTGGGGAGTTCCATTACAGAATTGAAAAACCTTCTTCAAACATTATATTCCACATAGAGGCAAATACGGTTGCTTCATCAGATTTTGAATTGAATGTAGTTGCCGTACCTTCGATTGCCAATTTTGAAATGATTTTGCATTTCCCGTCTTACTTGAAAAAGAATCAAGAAATCATCAAAGGCAACGGAAACGCCGTCCTTCCCGAAGGTACTCGTGTTACCTGGAGAATTAATACTTTAGCAACTCAAAATATAGTATGGAAAGATTTGACTTCTCATTTTCCTTTTACTAAGTCTGAAAATGATTTTACTTTATCGAAACAAATCTCTCAAAATACAGAATACCAAATTCTGACTTCGAATGCTAAAGTAAAGAATTATGAGAAGTTAAATTATCAGATTTCGGTTATCAAAGATCAGTTTCCAACAATCATTGTAAACAACGCTCCAGATAGCCTTAAAATCGACAAAAACTATGTTTTAGGACAAATTTCTGACGATTATGGTTTATATAGGCTTCAAGTTGTTTATTATCCAAAAAACAAGCCAGAATTGGTTAAACGTGGAACAATTGCTGTGAAGACAAATTTATATGATCAGTTTATATTTACTTTCCCAAGTTCGCTTCCGGTGGAGCAGGGAGTTTCGTATGAATACTATTTTGAGGTTTTTGATAACGATGCGATTCATAATTTCAAAAGCACAAAATCTTCAGTTTTCTCCAATCGAATTGCTACAGATGATGAGAAAGAAGATCAGCAATTTCAACAACAAAATGAAAGTATTAATGGGTTGGAAAAATCATTAAAAAATCAAGACAAGCAAATTTCCGAGATGGATAAATTGCAAAAGTCCAGTAAAGAAAAAGACAATCTTGAATTTAAAGATCAACAGAAGATTAATGATTTTATCAAGCGCCAGAATCAGCAGGATAAAATGATGGCAGCATTTGCTGAGAAAATGAAAGAAAACCTTGACAAGTTTAAAACAGAAAAAAAAGATGAATTTAAGGATGAGTTGAAAAAAAGATTGGATAACGTAGATAAAGATTTAGAGAAAAATAAAAAACTATTGGACGAACTAAAAGAATTGAATGAAAAAATTCAACAGGAAAACTTGATGGAGAAAATGGATAAGTTCAAGCAAACTGCCAAAAATCAATCGAAGAGTTTAGAACAATTAGTGGAACTAACCAAGAAATATTATGTTCAAAAAAAAGCTGAACAATTAAAAGATAAACTCGATAAACTTTCGGATAAACAAGAAAATTTATCAAATAAAGACAAGGAAAATACTAAAGAAAACCAAGACCAAATCAATAAAGAATTCGATAAAATTCAGGAGGATTTAAAAGAACTGGATAAAGAAAACAAAGAATTGAAAAAGCCTTTGGATATTCCAACGGATAAAGAACAAGAAAAAAGTATTGATGAAGATTTGAAAAAAGCTTCGGATGAATTGCAAAAGAATAGTAAATCTTCTGCTAAACCAAAACAAAAAAGTGCTTCCAAAAAGATGAAACAAATGTCCCAAAAAATTGAACAAAGTATGGAAGCTGGCGAAATGGAACAACTGGAAGAAGACATTGCAATGTTGCGTCAAGTTCTAGATAATCTTTTGGCTTTTTCATTTTCACAAGAAGATTTGATGGGTAAAATTAAAGGATATAAAATAGGTTCGCCAGCGTTTAATAAAGCCTTAAAAAACCAACAAGACTTAAAATTACAATTCAAACACATTGACGACAGCTTGTTTTCAATGTCTTTGCGTAATCCAAAAATTGGAGAAAGCATAACCAAAGAAATTGGAAATGCACTTTACAATTTGGATAAATCATTAGAGACTTTGGCAGATGCTCAAATTCCAAAAGGAATTTCTCACCAGCAATACACAGTTTCTTCTGCCAATAAATTAGCTGATTTTTTAAGTGATATTCTTAACAATATGCAAATGTCAATGTCAGGCGAAGGACAGGGAAAACCAAAACCTGGTCAAGGCGAAGGTATGCAACTGCCGGACATTATTAAAAAGCAGGAAGGTTTGGCCAACAAAATGAAAGAAGGAATGAAGAAAGGGCAAAAACCTGGTGAAGGGAAAGAAGGAGACAAAGGAAAAGAAGGAAAAAAACCTGGATCTGAAGGACAAAATGGAGAAGAAGGCGAAGGTGATGCCAAGGCAATAATGGAAATTTATAAAGAGCAAAAGCAATTGCGTGAAGCTTTGCAAAACGAATTGAACAAACAAGGAATTGGAGGAAGCGGACAAAATGCTTTGGAACAAATGAAGCAGATTGAAAAGCAATTATTGAACAAAGGTTTCAAAAACGAAACACTACAAAGAATCTTGAATGTTAAGCAAGAATTGTTAAAATTAAACACGGCTATTCAGCAGCAAGGACAAGAAAACAAACGTCAAGCTGAAACCAATAAAAAGGAGTTTTCGAATCAATCTAACCCTTTACCATCAGTATTATTGGATTATTTAAACAGTATAGAAATATTAAATAGACAATCCTTACCTTTGCGCTCCAATTTTAACCAAAAAGTTCAAGAATATTTCAATAAAAAATGATTGACTTTAATTACGAGATAGAATTTGAATTAGAAAATGAAGAGGCAATTAGGAGTTGGATTTCTAATGTCATCAAATCTGAAGACAAAAAAGAAGGCGAGATAAACTATATCTTTTGCGATGATGATTACTTGTATAAAATAAATGTAGAACATTTAGGACACGACACATTAACGGATATTATTAGTTTTGACTATACTGTCGGAAATGAAATCAACGGTGATATTTTTGTTTCTGTAGAAAGAGTGAAGGAAAATGCTGTTGATTTTAATGTTTCTTTTGAAGAAGAGATGAGACGTGTTTTGGTTCACGGAGTTCTACATTATTGTGGATATAAAGATAAATCCGAGGCTGATGAGCTTTTAATGAGAAGTAAGGAAGATGAAAAACTAGCTATGTTTCACGTGGAACAATAGCATTCAGTTTTTAATTTTACAGATTAATGTTTCACGTGGAATTTTGCCTTTGTGAATAGAAATGCTTAAATTGATTGTTTCACGTGGAACGACATTAAATTTTTTTGGACTGTAAGGTAGAAATCAAAAATCAAAGAAAAATGTTTCTTGAAGAATATGATGTAATTGTAGTTGGTGCAGGTCACGCTGGTTGTGAGGCCGCCGCCGCCGCCGCTAATTTGGGGTCGAAAACTTTGTTGGTAACAATGAGTTTGCAAAACATTGCTCAAATGTCTTGCAATCCAGCTATGGGTGGAATTGCAAAAGGACAAATTGTTCGCGAGATTGATGCGCTTGGAGGATATTCCGGAATTGTTTCCGACAAGACTGCGATTCAATTCAAGATGTTGAACAAATCTAAAGGACCTGCAATGTGGTCGCCAAGGGTTCAAAGTGACCGAATGCGTTTTTCTGAGGAGTGGAGGTTGATGCTGGAAGGAACTCCAAATCTTGATTTTTACCAAGAAATGGTCAAAGGTTTGATTATTGAAAACGGAAAAATAAAAGGAATTAGAACGTCGCTTGGAGTAGAAATCAAATCAAAATCGGTGGTACTCACCAATGGAACTTTCCTAAATGGTTTGATTCATATTGGAGAAAAACAATTTGGTGGAGGACGAGCAGGAGAGAGTGCAGCTTATGGAATTACAGAAGATTTGGTCAATGCAGGATTTCAAGCTGGAAGAATGAAAACAGGAACACCTCCAAGAGTTGATGGTCGTTCTTTGGATTATTCTAAAATGAATGAGGAAAAAGGCGATACCAAACCAGATAAATTTTCATATTCAGATATAACTTCACCTTTGGTTCATCAGAAATCATGTTATATGACTTATACTTCACTTGATGTTCATGATATTTTAAGAGAAGGATTTGATCGTTCGCCAATGTTCAATGGAAGAATTCAATCTCTTGGTCCAAGATATTGTCCTTCTATTGAAGATAAAATTAATCGTTTTGCAGATAAAGAAAGACACCAGTTGTTTGTGGAGCCTGAAGGTTGGAATACTTGTGAGGTTTATGTAAATGGTTTTTCTACATCATTGCCAGAAGACATTCAATTTAAAGCATTGAGTTCTGTAGTTGGTTTTGAGAAAGTGAAATTTTTCCGTCCAGGGTATGCCATTGAATATGATTATTTTCCCCCAACGCAATTGAAGCATACTTTGGAAACTAAATTAGTTGAAGGATTATATTTTGCTGGACAAATAAATGGAACCACCGGATATGAAGAAGCAGCTTCACAAGGATTGATGGCAGGAATTAATGCAGCATTAAAAGTTCAGGAAAAAGAACCGTTTACTTTGAAAAGAGACGAAGCCTATATAGGCGTTTTAATTGATGACTTAATTACCAAAGGGACAGAAGAACCTTATAGAATGTTTACTTCTCGTGCTGAATTCAGAACTTTGTTGCGTCAGGATAATGCCGATTTCAGATTAACGCCCATGTCTTATGAAATTGGATTAGCTTCGGAAAAGCGATTGCGCAGAATGGAATACAAATTGAATGAATCCGAAAAAATGGTTGCCTTTTTCAAAGAAACCAGTGTAACTGTAAAGGAAACAAATCCTATTTTAGAATCAAAAGGCACAGCTTTAATTACACAAGGTGATAAAATGTTTAAAGTGTTTTCCCGTCCACAAATCGATTTGAAAGATATTATTAAATTCGATAAAGTAGCTGCTTATGTTGCTAAAAATAATTTGGATCAGGAAATTTTGGAACAAGCCGAAATTCAAGTGAAATATTCGGGTTATATCGAAAAGGAAAGAAATAACGCTAATAAACTAACTCGTTTAGAAGATGTAAAAATCCCTGAAAATTTTGATTACAACAAAATAAAATCAATGTCGATAGAAGCGAAACAGAAATTAAGCAAGATTCGCCCTGTAACTATATCACAAGCTTCAAGAATAAGCGGAGTGTCACCAAGCGATATTTCCGTATTGTTGATTTATATGGGGAGATAGGATTTTAGATTTTAGATTTAAATCTGGCAATCAAAAATCGTTAATCAAAAATCTTAAATCATTTTGTTCCACGTGAAACTATAACGTAAAGACTTGCTCTTATTGTGATGGTTGAATTTATTTTTTAATTTATGGAAATTATTGAAAAGGAAGTTTTATCATTAGAAGAAAAAGAAAAATTGTTAAACCTTTGGAATAATGAATATCCAGAGAAAATAAATTACAAAAACATTGAAGAGTTTGATTTGTATTTAAATGGTTTGTCAAACGTAAAACATTATTTGCTAATTGTTAGCAAAAATAAAATTAAAGCTTGGGCATTTAGTTTTTTTAGAGATAATGAAGATTGGTTTGCAATAATTGTAGATAACCAAATACAGGGAAAAGGAAATGGTTCGTTATTGCTTAATGAATTAAAAAAAGGGAAAAATAATTTGAATGGATGGGTTGTAGATCATGAAAATGATATAAAACAAAATAACGAATCATATAAATCTCCGTTGTTGTTTTATATCAAAAACGGTTTTACAATTTGTAAAGAAACAAGAATTGAGAACGAAAAAATATCGGCAGTAAAAATAAATTGGAAAGATTAAAGAAAACTTTAGAATCAATTCCCAACAGCATAGAACTATTATTAACCAAATTATCTTCTTTTGAAATATTAAACTGAATACCGAAAACTAAAAAATGGACATTTCAAATAAAAAACATTTCCTTACCGTAAAAGATTATTCTGTTTCTGGAGAAACTTTTGATTTGTATCTGGATGAAACTTTCGATATGCTAATTACTCATCCGCAACCAAGTTTAGAAAATTTAGGCAAATATTACGAAAGTGAAGATTATATTTCGCATACCGACAACAAGCGTTCTTTGTTTGAAAAACTATATCATTTCATAAAAACAATTGCTTTAAAGAATAAATTGAATTTAATCAATTCCCTTCAACCCAATAAAGGAAGAATATTAGATATTGGAGCTGGAACAGGAGAATTTTTGTCAGTGGCAAAAAATGATGGTTGGGAAATAATAGGAGTAGAGCCAAACGAAAGAGCAAAATCTATTGCGATAAACAAAGGAATCTCTTTTGTCGAACATACTAGCGAACTAGAAAATCAATCTATTGACGTAATCTCGATGTGGCACGTTTTAGAACACGTTCCGGATTTAGACAAACAAATCAAAGAATTGAAACGATTGCTGAAGCCGACAGGAACCTTAATTATTGCCGTTCCAAATTTCAAATCTTTCGACGCAAAACATTACGGAAAATTTTGGGCAGCTTATGATGTGCCAATTCATTATTGGCATTTTTCCAAAACGGCTATAAAATTAATTTTCGAAAAAGAAGCAATACTATTGGAAAAAATCTTGCCAATGAAATTTGATTCTTTTTATGTGAGTTTGCTTTCCGAAAAATACAAATCAGGAAAAATGAATTTTATCAAAGCTTTTTTCATCGGGTTACAATCGAATGTCAAGGCAAGTCAGAATTTTGAATATTCCTCACACATTTACATCTTAAAAAACAACTACAACTCATTTTAAGCGTTTTTAAGCAAAGTTTTTATGGCTAAAACTAATCAATATGCTCTTTTTTGAGAAAATTGATTATTTCAAAGCTAATAAAGTCAGTTTTAATCAATTCAAATTATCATTTCTGAAATTACAATAACAAATCTTTATACAATAAATAGTGGTAGCATTTTCTAAACTTTATAACAATGCTGCTTATTTTTTCATATTTTTGTTGCCAATCATAAAAAAATCTAAAAATCTAAAAAATGATAAAAAAAGTAATAGTAATTATTGCAATTTCAATTTCTATTGTTTCCTGTAATAAACCAGCAGCTGAAATTAAGGAAGTAAAAACAGCTTATGTGGACACTTCAGAATTGATGAAAGAATATACAGCAACCAAAGATTTGGATGCAAAATACAAAGCCAAAGGAGAAGAAAAAGGAAGACAACTTCAAGCAGAAATCGACAGATTCAAACAAGAAGCCCAAAATTTTCAATCACAAGCACAAGCCAACGGTCAAGCTTGGGCACAACAAAAAGGAGCTGAATTGCAAAGAAAAGAGCAACAATTAGCTCAGGCTCAACAAGCACTTTCTCAACAATTACAACAAGAAGGAGGAACAGAAATGGATAGTTTAGTATCGAACGTAAAAAAAATAATCAAAGCCTATGGCAAAGAAAAAGGTTATACTTATATTTATGGCTCAGGAGATAGCAATCCCAGTATTTTGTATGCTGAAGACAAATTAGACATCACGAAAGACATCCTCAAATTGTTGAACGATAAATACAAAGCAACAGCTGCAAAAGAAGAAGAGAAAAAATAATTTTTCAAAAGTTGCATATTAAAAGTCACGTTATTGCGTGACTTTTTTTGTTTTATCTATTCCAAAACAATATTTTAGCTTTTAATTTACATGCCATTATGCAAACCATTTCCGAAGCCGCTGTTTATACCCTGAGATTTATCAATCAAACGCATCGTTCTGTTTTTCTTACGGGAAAAGCTGGAACTGGAAAAACGACATTGCTTCGCGAAATAATACAAACGACACATAAAAATTGTGTAGTTGTGGCACCAACCGGAATAGCGGCACTAAACGCTGGTGGAGTTACGATTCATTCGATGTTTCAGCTGCCTTTCGGAGGATTTATTCCTGACAATTCATCACCCCATTTTTCGGAAAACACCAAGTTTGAAACCAAAGCCACTTTACGGAGACACTTCAAAATGAGTGGATTAAAGAAATCAGTGATTCGAAATATGGAATTGCTCATCATTGACGAAGTGAGTATGCTTCGCCCTGATTTATTGGATGCAATAGATTTTATGATGCAAACCGTTCGAAAAAAAAGCGGTCCTTTTGGTGGCGTCCAAGTTTTGTATATTGGTGATTTGTTACAATTACCACCCGTGATTCAAGAAGAGGAATGGCAAACTTTGAAAACGTATTACAAAGGAAAATTCTTTTTCCATTCAAACGTTATCCAGCAAAATCCTCCTTTGTACATTGAATTATCGAAAATTTTTCGTCAAACCGATGATGTTTTTATTTCGATTTTGAATAATTTGAGAAACAATCAAATTTCTTCAGAGGATGTTCAAAATTTGAATAAGTATGTTAATCCAAACTTCGATTTGAAAGCCAACAAGGGTTACATCACTTTGACAACACATAATGCCAAAGCAGATGCAATGAACACACAAGCGTTAGAAGATTTGGAAGGAAAATTAGTAATCTACAAACCCGAAATTGTGGGTGATTTTCCCGATAAAATATATCCTGTAGAAGAACAATTAAAGCTTAAAGTTGGAGCGCAGATAATGTTTGTAAAAAATGATTTATCCTTCGACAAAAAATATTTTAATGGTAAAATGGGGATTATAAAATCACTTTCGAGCCAGGAAATCCTCGTTCATTTTCCTGACGAAAATAAAACCATTGAAGTCGAGAAATACGAATGGCAAAACATTCGTTACAAAGTCGATGAATTGACCAAGGAAATCGAGGAAGAAGTATTGGGCACTTTTGTTCATTATCCAATAAAATTGGCTTGGGCGATTACGGTTCACAAGAGTCAAGGATTAACATTTGACAAAGCCGCACTTGATATTTCGCAGGTTTTTCTTCCCGGACAAGCTTATGTGGCTTTATCGCGTTTACGCTCTTTAAATGGTTTAATATTACTTTCTCCGTTGCAAATGAACGGTATTTCGAACGATCAGGATGTGATCGATTATTCGCTGAACAAAGCTTCGGAAGAATTGCTGAAAACCTCTTTGCAATTGGAAACCAAAAATTTTATTCACAGCTATTTAATCAACAGTTTCGATTGGGCGGAATTGGCACAAGAATGGCGCAATCACAAATTTAGTTATACCGAATTTTCTGAAAGTTCGACCAAATCCAAACAAGCCATTTGGGCAGCAAAACAATTGGAATCCATTGACAGTTTAATGGATCCATCCCAAAAATTTATTGTGCAGTTGAATAAAATTTTTAGTGCAGAAACCTTCGATTTGAATTATGTTTCAGACCGTTTCAATGCAGCCTATAATTATTTTATCAAACCGATGGACGATTTGGTTTTTGAAATTCTTTGGAAAGTTGAAGAAGTCAAACACCTAAAGAAGGCCAAAACTTTTTATGATGAATTAATGGTTTTGGAAGAGCTGCAAACCAAGGCTGTTTTGAGATTGATGAAAGCCAAATTATTGATAGAAACTGTAGTGGCCGGAGAGACGATTTCGAAGGAAAAATTAACTTCAGATGTGATTAAAAAATACATCAGTCACAAAACAGAAGCCATTCAAGCTCAATTCAAGGAAGTCAATGTCACCTTGATTGAAGACGAAGTTGATTTGGAACGCTACACCAAAAAGAAAAAAGCAACGAAAGTACCCAAGAAATCCACCATTCAGGAAACTTATGAATTATGGCTCGAAAAGAACACTATCCAAGAAATTGCCGCAATTAGAAAGTTTACCGAGGAAACCATTTTAGGACATTTAACCAAGTTGATTATTGAAAAAGTGATAAGCATCAACGAGGTTTTGCCCGAGGATAAAATCCAGGATTTGACAGAGGCTTTTTATGGCTATAAAGAAGAATCAATTTCGCCTCTGAAAGAAAAATACGGCGATAAATTCAGTTGGGAAGAATTGCGAATGTTTAAAGCAAGTTTGAATTAAACACTTTTTCCCAAAGAGTTCAGAATATAGTTTGGGATAGTTGCTAAAATATAATTACAGATTGCTAAAAATCATCAATTTAATTCGTCTAATGAATTATATTTACACAAACAAAAGAACTGTATTCGCATTTGTTATTTGAATCCACCACATTAAACAAATTGTATCTTACTATTTAAAATAAATTTTAATGAGCATCAAAACATTAATACTTATTATAATTAACAGTTTAATAGCATTGGTAATTGCATTATTGTCATTTTATTCATACAAAGAGTTTTCAAACGTTTTAAACGATCGCATTTTACAGCAATTAAATTCTATTAAAACACTAAAAAAAAACCAGATTGAACTTTTAATAAAATCAGAATGGGAAAGGTTTGAGGCTACCGAATTGTATAACCAAAATAGTGATAGTACCGTATTAGTGCTTTCAGACAGTATTAAAAATATAAATGGAATTCACGATTTTACAGCTTATCACGTTGATAAAAAAACAACAATAGGTTTTGTCTCTAATTCTAAAAGAGGCTTAAGGATTAAAGTTTTAGATTATAACAAAATAAAAAAAATACTCTTTGAACGAACAGGAATGGGTAACAGTGGCGAATCCTATCTTGTGGGTAAAGATTTTCGACTGCGTTCCCAATCTCGTTTTTATCCAGATAAAACCCCTTACACCTTATCTGTTAAAACAGAAAATGTGGCGAAGGCTTTTAAAGGGATAAATGGCAAAGGTGTTTTTGAGGATTATAGAGGCATCGATGTATATAGTGTGTCCGGTCTTATAGAAATTCCAAACTTAAATATGGTCATTCTATCTGAAATAGATGTTGATGAGGTTACTATTCCCTTAAAAAAATTGAAGGAAAGACTTGTAGGTTTAACTCTTGCTATTTTTTTATTAGCTGTTATACTCTCTCTTTTTCTTACTAGAATTATTACCAACCCAATAAAGAATATGCAAAAAAGCCTCCGAATTATGGCTGAAGGCGATTATAACCAAACGAATGAATTTATAAAAAATTCTAATGAGATAAAGGAAATGTTTGATGCTCTAGCGAATTTGAAAGTTTCTTTGCAAGGTGCCGTAAAATTCGCCAATGATATTGGTCTAATGAATTTAAATACCGATTATCAACTTAAAAGTTCTAATGATCTTTTAGGGAAAAGCCTTTTAGCGATGAGAGACAAGCTTATAGAGTTTAGAAATAATGAAGAAAATGCCAGAATAATATCAAAACGAATGTTGGTAAGTGGAATGGAAAACGAGAGACGTCGATTATCGCGAGAGCTGCATGATGGTCTAGGCCCGTATTTAACATCTTTGAAACACTATATTGAAAATAAAGTTGAAAATGAATTGAAGAAAACAGAAATGAAAAAAATAGTTGATGATACCATTTCTGAAATCAGATTGATGTCAAATGCTTTAATGCCTGCTTCAATAGATGATTTTGGAATTGGAGTTACATTAACTAACTTTATTGAAAACCTGAAAAAATCAACAACAGTAGCCATTGAATATGAAGATTTGACCCAACAGGATAATTCAAAAATTACAAACCATCAAGCCATTAATCTTTTTAGAATTAGCCAAGAGCTAATTAATAATTCACTAAAACATTCTAATGCAAAAAACATCCGAATTACACTTTCAGAATTTGATGAATTTATTTCGCTTTTTTATTTCGACGATGGCATTGGTTTTGACATTAGCACTGTCAAATTAGGCTCAGGAATTAGTAACATCAAAGAACGTGTAGAAATATGCAACGGCAAAATTGCAATCAATTCAACACCCGGAAATACAACCTTTGAAATTGAATTACCCATAGAATTATGAACGAAATCAAATTAATAATAGCTGATGATCATCAACTTTTTCGAAAAGGAATCGCAGAACTACTAAGAAAGTATGACGATATAAAAATAGTAAAAAGTGTTGCTGACGGTTTGGAGTTTATGGAAGTTGCCAAAAGCCATTTAGAAGCTGATATTGTGTTGCTAGACATTACTATGCCCAATATGGATGGTTTTCAGGTTTTAAAAGAATTAAAAACCTTAAAATCAAACATAAAACCTATTGTTATTTCTATGTACAATGATGGAAATTATATTGCAAAATGCGCTAAAATGGGCGCTTATAGCTATTTATTAAAAAACACCGATGAATCGGAATTAGTATTGGCAATACGAACCGTTAATAAAGGAAAGAAATATTTTAGTGCTGAAATTTCCGAAAAGATGATAAACTTTATGTCAACACAAAGTATCAGTGAAAATGTTTTATCAAATAAGGAAACCGAAGTTTTAGGATTAATTTCCAAGGGGTTAACAACTAATGAAATTGCCACTAAACTATTTGTGAGTTCACGTACAATAGAAACCCATCGTGGCAATATTTTAAAAAAGTTAGAAGTAAAAAATACCGCCGAACTTATTAAAAAAGCAACAGAAATGAATTTAATTTAACTTTTTATAAAAATTAAAACATCCGTATTTATACGGATGTAAATAGGGTAAATTCACATAATCCTAGAAGACTATTACTGGATGTAACTTTGCCAAGAACATAAAAAGTAATAGTCATGAAAAATTTAGGAATGATTTTAGGAGTTTTATTAATTTCTTTTAGTGCTTTTGCGCAAGAGGAAACTAATGTGAAACAAAGTGATTTAAAAGGGCCAGCTTATAAAAACTACAAACATTGGATGCATAAAACAGCACCAATAAAAATATATTCAGAAAACAATAAAAAATCACTTCAAGGGCCAGCATATAAAAACGAGCAAACGTGGAGAAACGATTCTAAAAAAGAATTAGTAGAAGTAAAAATGGTTGGTAATGAAAGACATAAATTAACTGGGCCTGCGTACAAAAATTACGGTCCTTGGAGTAATTAAGTTAAGAATGTTTAAGGCGAGTTTGAATTAAAACAAAAAAACCTGTTCGATCAAGAACAGGTTTTTTTATTTATAGTGATTCTATCAAAATCCACGCATCAGGATTTATTGTGTTTCGGATTTCTTGTTTCGCCTTTTCTGCTTCGGCGAAAGTCGTATAACTTCCGTAAAGAACAGGATATAATCCATATTTATTTTGAGGAATGCGTCGTGCTTTATAACCTTGATCGGATAATTTTTTGAATACTTTTTCTGCATTTCTTTCTTCTCTAAAAGCACCAGCCATTATATGATAGGACATTTTTGATTCTTTAACCGTAAGAGTTACTGCAGGAACTGGACTCTCGATAAAGAATGTAGCTTCTTGAATTTTGTTTTGAACTTGTTTTTGTACAGATTTTTCTACAAGAATGGTTTCCTGAGCAATGTGGTCTTGATATACAGGGTATCCAACTGCTCCTGTAATGCCTAATCCTAAAATAAAAACAGCAGCATATTTCAAATAGGCACTTGTTCTTCTTCTTTCTGGAATAAATTCAATTACTTCATTTTCCTCAATATTTTCCTCAAGAGCCTCGATTTTTTGTTCGAATAGTTCTCTTTTGACAACTGGTGAAACAAAAGCACTCAATCCAAAAGAATTTGTCAAATAATTGGTTTGGTCATTTGGAGTAAATATCAAATTATTATCTGCGTTAAGCGAAAAATTCCCCACGTTTTTGATGGAAAACAATCCGTTTTCTTGAAGCGCTTTTTTCCAATTGTGAACCTCGTATTGAATGGCGCTAACAGCATATTCATAGGATGTTTTTTCAGCTTGGGCGATATGATTGGCCAATAAACCATCATTGTTTTTCAGATGAGCATTGAAAGAAATCACTTTTTTTGGAGGAAAAAAAGAGTGGGAACTTTCAATTAATCGAGCCGACTGGATTTCAGTCAAAAAAGCTCCAAAACCTGGAATGTTTACACATTGGTAACGGTATAAAAGTTGCGAGATGTAAGATTCGATATTCATAGATACAAAGTTATTCATTGAATAAAGCTATCAAAATTTTATTCACAATTTTTATTAACAATTCGCCTAATTTTTTATACATTTCAACCTCAAACGATTAGTATGACAGACCAAGAATTAGTTCATTTATTGGCATTGCAACAAGTAGAAGGTGTAGGGGACATTGTGGCTAAAAAATTGATTACACATTGTGGAAATGCAACCGAAGTTTTCAAAACTAAAACTTCACAACTAGCTAATATTGATGGAATTGGGTCAGTTTTATTAAAAAATCTAAAAGATAAAACCGTTTTTGAAAATGCCGAACAGGAACTTCAATTCATAAAATCAAACGAAATCAACGTCTCGTATTTTCAAGATGAAAATTATCCAGATCGATTGAAACATTGCATCGACGGACCGGTTTTGTTGTTTACATCAGGAAATATTGATCTAAAAAACAAGAAAACCATCAGCATTGTGGGAACGAGACAAATCACATCCTACGGTATGGAATTTTGCCGAAAACTAATTGAAGATTTGGCGCCACTTGATCCAGTAATTATAAGTGGTTTTGCTTATGGCGTCGATATTTTTGCCCATCAATTGGCAATGGAGCACGACTTGCAAACGATTGCTGTCGTGGCGCACGGATTGAACCAAATTTACCCTAAAACCCACAAAAAATATGTTCCCAAAATAGAACAGAACGGTGGTTTTATGACCGAGTTTTGGAGCTCCTCCAATCCCGAAAAAGAAAATTTTGTCCGAAGAAACCGCATCGTCGCAGGAATTTCCGAAGCCACGATTGTTATAGAATCTGCTGATAGGGGAGGCTCGCTCATCACTGCAAATATCGCCAACGATTATAATCGCGATGTTTTTGCTGTTCCGGGAAGAACAACCGATAAATACAGCCAAGGCTGTAATAATTTGATTAAAACCCAAAAAGCAAATTTGCTTACGAGCGCTGCCGATTTGGTTTATATCCTGAACTGGGATATTGAAAGCAAAGCAAAACCCGTGCAAAAACAACTCTTCGTCACGCTCGAACCCGACGAACAAAAAGTGTATGATTACCTGCTAAAAAACGGAAAAGAATTGATGGATATTATTGCCTTGCGTTGTGATTTTCCCATTTATAAAATCTCGGGAATGTTGCTGAATATGGAACTCAAAGGTGTGATTCGACCTTTACCAGGAAAGTTGTTTGAGGCGATATAAATAAACACCCCAGATTCGCAAATTATTTCAAGGATTTTGATATTGAAATTTGCGAATTTACGGTAAATAAAAACAAGCTAAAATTAATCTATAATATCAAACCCACAATAACTTCGTAATACCTCAGGAATTACAATGCCTTCTGGAGTTTGGTAATTTTCTAAAATTCCTGCCAAAACTCTTGGCAATGCCAATGAACTTCCATTTAGGGTATGTGCCAATTGGTTTTTTCCTTCTTTGTCTTTGAAACGTAATTTCAAACGATTTGCCTGAAAAGTCTCAAAATTAGAAACTGAACTGATTTCCAACCAACGCTCTTGCGCCGTAGAATACACTTCAAAATCATAAGTCAAAGCCGATGTGAAACCCATATCGCCGCCACAAAGACGTAAAATTCTATAGGGTAATTTCAATTCTTGCAAAATACTTTTTACGTGTTCGACCATTCCATCCAAGGCTTCATAGGATTTATCAGGATGCTCGATACGTACGATTTCCACTTTGTCAAATTGGTGCAAACGGTTCAAACCTCGAACGTGAGCTCCATAAGAACCGGCTTCACGACGGAAACAAGGTGTATAAGCTGTAGTTAAAATTGGCAATTCGTTTTCATTCAAAATCACGTCACGAAACAAATTGGTTACAGGAACTTCTGCCGTTGGAATTAAATATAAATCATCGGTTTTGTCGTGGTACATTTGCCCTTCTTTGTCCGGCAATTGTCCCGTTCCATAAGCCGAAGCTTCGTTGACCATGTGCGGAACTTGAACTTCGTTGTAACCCGCAACTGTATTTTTGTCCAAAAAATAATTGATTAAGGCACGTTGCAATTTGGCTCCTTTTCCTTTGTAAACCGGAAATCCTGCGCCCGTTATTTTGTTTCCCAATTCGAAATCGATGATGTCGTATTTTTTGACCAATTCCCAATGTGGTTGGGCTCCTTCGTGCAAAACAGGAATAGAACCTTCTTGAAAAACGTTCAAATTGTCTTCTGGCGTTTTTCCTTCGGGAACAATATCGGCGGGAAGATTGGGTAAAGTATATAGTTTTTCCGCAAGTTCTGCGGCAAGCGTATCGGCTGTTTCGGCTAATGCTTTGCTTTTTTCTTTCAACAAAACGGTTTTTTCTTTGAGAATAGCGGCTTTTGCTTTTTCGCCCCCTTTCATCAATTTGCCAATGTCTTTCGACAATTTATTAGATTCAGCTAAAGTATTATCTAATTCCACCTGTGTAGCACGACGGGTTTCGTCTAACTTCACCACTTCTTCAACAACAGCTGTGGCATCCATATTTCTTTTTGCCAAAGCGGTGATTACTTTTTCCTGATTCTCTCTAATAAATGCAATTTGTAACATAACTTAAATTTTTTAACTCTTATTTACTTTAAATAAGCGCACAAATTTAAGGAAATGTTTGATACCAATGGGACAAAAGTTTTTTGACTTTTAAAGCTTCCAGCTTTTTAAAGGATAGCAGTGGAAATCTTTTTTCTAAACCCTGTCAGGGTTCAAAATCCTGACAGCGTTGAAAAAGATTGCAACGGATAGCGGGAAATAGCTCCTATTCCTTCGACTCGCTCAGGATGACAATAAATAATTCCTTATTTTTGCCCAAAATCAAACTGAATTATGTTACAGAATCCAAAAAGATATACCATTACGGCGGCATTGCCTTACACTAACGGACCCATTCACATAGGGCATTTGGCGGGGGTTTATGTGCCTTCGGATATTTATTCCAGATATTTAAGATTGCAAGGTAAAGACGTTTTGTTTGTATGCGGAAGCGACGAACACGGAGTGGCAATTTCGATGAAAGCCAAAAAAGAGGGAGTTACACCTCAAGAAGTAATCGATAAATACGATGGAATTATCCGAAAATCATTCTCGGATTTTGGAATTTCTTTTGATAATTATTCCAGGACTTCGGCGAAAGTTCATCATGACACTGCTTCGGAATTTTTTAGAACCTTGTATGATAAAGGTGATTTTATCGAAGAAGTGACGGAGCAATTGTATGATGCCAAAGTAGACCAATTTTTGGCCGACCGTTTTGTAGTGGGAACTTGTCCAAAATGCGGCAACGAAGAGGCCTATGGTGACCAATGTGAAAAATGTGGTTCGACTTTGAACGCCACAGATTTAATTAATCCAAAATCGACTATTACGGGAGAAACTCCTGTTTTGAAATCGACCAAACATTGGTTTTTGCCTTTGGATCGTTATGAAGATTTTTTGAAAGAGTGGATACTCGTTGGACATAAAAATGACTGGAAACCCAATGTTTACGGACAAGTAAAATCCTGGATTGATGGTGGATTGGAACCTCGTGCTGTAACCCGAGACCTCGATTGGGGAATTGATGTTCCGGTAGAAGGTGCCGAAGGAAAAAAATTATATGTTTGGTTTGATGCGCCAATTGGATACATTTCTTCTTCGAAAGAATGGGCTGCAAGAGAAGGAAAAGATTGGGAACCCTACTGGAAAGATCAAGATACAAAATTAGTTCACTTCATCGGAAAAGACAATATTGTTTTTCATTGCATCATTTTCCCGGCGATGTTGAAAGCCGAAGGAAGTTATATTTTGCCTGACAATGTTCCTGCAAATGAGTTCTTGAATTTGGAAGGAAACAAATTATCAACATCTAAAAACTGGGCGGTTTGGTTGCACGAATATTTAGAAGAATTCCCAAATCAGCAGGATGTTTTGCGTTATGCTTTGACCTCGAATGCTCCTGAAACCAAGGATAATGATTTTACCTGGAAAGATTTTCAGGCAAGAAACAACAATGAATTGGTGGCTATTTTTGGAAATTTCATCAATCGCGTAGTGGTGTTGACCAATAAATATTACGAAGGAATTGTTCCTTCACCAAACGAATTTTCGGAAGTAGATTTAGCTACTTTAACCGAATTGAAAGCTTATCCAGCAGTGATTTCGAGTTCTATCGAACGTTACAGATTCCGTGAAGGATTGGTCGAATTGATGAATGTTGCGAGATTGGGAAACAAATATCTTGCCGACGGAGAGCCCTGGAAAATGGTAAAAACTGATCCAGCTCGTGTGCAAACCCAAATGTATGTGGCTTTGCAGATTGCTGCAGCTTTGAGTTCACTTTGTGAACCTTTCTTGCCTTTTACTTCTAAAAAATCGTTGAAAATTTTAAATATCGACCTCAACAATTGGGATTTGGATTTTGAAGATTGGAATTTATTACCCTCCGGACATCAAATTGGTGAAGCAGAATTGCTTTTTGCCAAAATTGAAGACGAAGAAATTCAAAAACAAATAGATAAATTGGAAGCAACAAAAACCGCTAATAGTGCAGAAAATAAAATCGTAGAAACACAAAAAGATTTAATCCAGTTTGAGGACTTTGCCAAAATGGATTTGCGTGTGGGAACCATTCTCGAAGCCGAGAAAATGCCGAAAGCCAACAAATTATTGATTTTGAAAGTAGATACCGGAATTGACGTTCGAACCATTGTTTCTGGAATTGCCGAGAGTTTCAAACCTGAAGATATTATTGGAAAACGTGTGACGGTTTTGGTGAATTT
>JACCEC012506393.1_pt1 | contig 24004 bp, 26 predicted proteins | sample 7450121 | NCBI WGS metagenome assembly JACCEC01 (sample SAMN15323455, study PRJNA562643) | freshwater metagenome | isolation source: river surface water | place: USA:Blue River Watershed | collected 2017-08-18 | reverse complement strand
ATCAAATACTTAAAGTAATTGCAATAAAATTACACAATACACCAACAGTATCTAAAAAAAGTTATCTAGATGACAACCTAGTTCAAATCTATTTGAAAAATCCTAAATTATTTTGGAGAAGAATAGATAGACATAAAAATAAGAACGATTTAACACTGGTATTATTAGAATTCCTAGATAGAAATTGTAATGAAAAAAAAACTAAAAAAAATAATTAAAAGTTAAAGACTGTGTTTTAATTGATTTAATTGATGATTTTATAAAATTCATTGGCAATATTATCACCAATTCTTTCAACATCTTTAATAACAAAGTTAATATTAGGTTCTTGTTTTTCCTCTTCTTGTTCTGTGTCATCTTTTTCTGCATGTTCCATAATTTCATGAAGAACATGCTTAATATCATTGAATTCTGTTTTAAGATTGATATAATTACCATTCATGTTATTAAATTGGTCTTTTAACTGTTGATAATTTTCATCCATTATTTTAAGATTATTTTTTAAAATATTGTTTTCACCATTAATTTTATTAATTTCATCAACTAGCATTTTAATATTATTTTCTAGGGTTGCAATTTTTTTTTCTAAAACTGAAACATTATCAGGTTGTTTTGAAATAGAGTGATGATGATGTTGTTTTTTAGATTTTTCGCTAATAATTTTCATAATATCATTTGAAAAGTTTTTAACCAATACTTTTTCAATACCATTTAATTTGGTTACGTCATATAAATCATATGTCTTATTAATATTAATTAAATCTAGAATAACATTAATGAGAAAATCTTGATTATTCATGTAATATTTGTTTAAATAATTATAAATTTCTAGGTCATCAAATTTATTCTTTAAGTTATTACAAATATTTTTATAAATCGATTTAGCTAGATAATTATAATCAATTTCATTTCTATCTAGGTAATGTTTAATATGTGGAATAATTTCTGGTTTTGTTAAAGTAAACTGGTCACTATCCAGTTCATCTTGAGTATCAGTATTATTAATATTATTTAACCATACTTGTAATGGTAAAGAATTGTAAATAGTATAATTAAAAGGGTTTGAACCGTTAAACATGGTTTCTTGTTATTAATATTATTATATAATAAATTTTATATTCAATTTTTTATTCAGAATTATAATAATTTAAAGGCTTTTATTTTACCACCTTCGATTACTAAATTCAATTTATGATTAGATTCTAGTGCATAAAGTAAATCTTCAATATCATCACGCCATAAATATTCTTCAAATTGTGCAAAGAAGTCCTTCTTAAATTGAGCAATTGATATTAATTTCCGACGTGCATACATAGAATGAATGAAATCCATTACAGGTTTATTGAATTTTTTATTAAAGCTTAATTCCCAACATAATCTATTAATACTAGGTATTTGTGGTTCAACTGTTGGGTCTTCCATCATCATATGACAAATCATACTCATATGATTAAGTTGAAAGATTTCTCTTACAAGTGTTTTATATACAACATCAATACGACGTGATTCAGTATCAAGTTTGAGACCTAGATTGTTTCTTAATTCTTTGATATATTCGATAGGAAGAATACCATTCCAACCTTGTTTCATTGAAACACCAACTGCATCAATCCATGCTTTATTTGAGTAAACATATCCAGTTGGATTATGTCTTTGAGCATTTGCTGCTAATAAAACAACAACCCGCATTAAATCTAGTAAATATTTAACTTCAAAATGGTCAAAGATTCTTAATTCCATACCAAATGGTGGTTCCATTGGTGCAGCATCCACTCTAGGACAATCATTTGGATTACTTCCTTTCTTAATACATTCTTCTATTGAAGATGCAGTTGCAAATGTTCTAATGTCACTAGTGTGAATACTCAATGCTTTTTTAGGAAATTTGCTATAATTTTTATTTGGTGGTGCAGTTTTAGCACATAAATCTAATTTTTCAGAATCAGGAAATTTAATTTGTTCACGCCAGTATGATTTGATGTTTGTTGCTCTTCCAATACCAAATGAATCAAAAGGGGCTTTTTTACCTTCTTTTGTTTGTCCTAGTTTTCTTAAATCAGAACCACCTAGATTACCCCAACCAACAATCATGATACGGGCTGAACCTTGAACTCTGTCTGGTCCAGATGCAACTGAATCTGGATCGGGGCTAAAATAAACACCATTGAATAATGGTTCGATCCATTGAAATTGCATACCAAATAAACGATGCATATTAACGAATTCCGGAATACTAATACCTTTAAAATGAGGTAATGTAATAGTAATATGATAACTACCTAGATAATCCTTATATTTTTCTAATTGATTAAATTCATATTCATCTTTAGCGGTAGTAGGTCTGATTGGAACTTTAATATCACTTAAGAAATTACAAGGGTGCGTTCTAATTGGTCCATATAATTCAACTTTCTTTTGAGTATGTGGGTTTTTCATTTGAAGATCAATATATTTCTCTTCTAGGAATACAATTTCATTATGAATAGATTCGATACTACGATTTTTAAAATTACCTGTAATTAATTCAGGCATTAAAAGAGGTGTTCTAGGTAAGATTATACGACCACCTTTACAACCTTCAGCTTGACGACCAGATATTTCCCAATCAATATTCGATAACCATTCTTTTTCATCTTTTGTAATTTTATTTTCTGTGTGAGATGTGAAACATTTATCTCGTAATTTACAACAAGCCCCATCTGGAGATTTGTCACCAGTTAAATAACATGTCGATTCTTGTGAATCAAATAAAATATTAGCATCATTTAATCCTGTTTTAGGAATATGAAATAATTGCATTTCATGTTCAACACCTAACCCCCAAGAATATTCTCTTGATTCTTTAATATCATCTAATCCATGTAATACGAAATCCATATTTTTATTTAACTTTTTCTTTTTAGCATCATCAGATGAATTTTTAATCTGTGTTCTAGTCGAAGATTTCTTACTTGTTTTTTTTTGACTCTTTATCTTCATTTTCCTTATTTTTATATTACGAAAAGAAAAAGATTTTATTGGCTAGATTTAATATTTAATAAAAATTTAATCTTTGAATTAGAATAAAAGATGGATATTGTTAATGATACCAAACAAATATATACTGAAGTTAGTAATTTAAATCCATTTGCTGTATTCCTAATATCTTTTATAGGTTTAATGCTAACATTATTTTTTGTCTATATTTTCAGAAATTCATTAATTGAAAGTTATGGTAAAAAAATATATTTATGGTTCTTTGTTTTAATTGCATTAAATTTAGTAAATATTTTATTTATAACTGGATATTATCAAACTAGATATAAAAAAATAGTTGGTAAACCAGGTTTTCAAGGTGATATTGGTGATGCAGGTGATATTGGTAAAAATACAACATGTAGTTATTGTATGGATTCATCTGAACTAGGTATTCAATATACTGATAAATATTATCTGATATCTAAAATTTCCAAAACAACCAATATAGTAGGTGAGATTAGTTTATGGAGAGGTGTTGGTATGTTAGGTTTAGCATCTCTAGGTGATACTGTTTTTGCCCAAAAAAATCAAACTAAATTAAGAACATATATGGCAGGTTTTGGTTCAAAACCACCTAAAGATTTCAAAAAATTAAATGAAATATCAGATGGTATGAATCGTATTACTCTATGGGAACCTATACCACCCAAAGGATATTCTTTCTTAGGTCATTTTGCAACAATTGGTTCAACAAAACCTAATGTTAATCTAGTAGCATGTTTACCTAGTGGTTGTCTAATTAAATCATATAATACAGTATATGTGGCTTCGTTTCCTGCAATTGATATAATCCCATCATATACCAAAAAACCAATCAAATTCTGTTCATTTTGGCAAACACAATTAAATCATATGATATGTAAAGTTACAGACAATCCTTATACAACAAATAGTGTTTATTATAATATTGTTGATGGACATCCTGACTATTATGATATTAAAAATAAAGAACCTGTTCAAGAAATGTTAATGGAACTAGAACAAATTCTTAAAAGTAAACCTTCAGTTATTTATCATATGCAAAAAGATACTATGAATGGAATCAAGTTTAATCCTATTTTTATTGATAGTAATAGAAATACTCAAGGAAAAATTATTGAATTTACGATTAATGCAAAACCATTAAATACGATTATGAATAATATTCCAACAATTGAAAACTTTATATCATATTTGATTGAAGCTTTTTCATATATTACTAATTTAATTAAAGATAATGATGCACCGACTAAATTTATTAATGATAGTAATACACCTGGAAATACACCTTTCAATACATTGAAAAAAATAATAGAAAAAACTAAAGATAATGAAAATGCTATTAATACTGTTAAAACTTTTTTGAAAATATTTAAATCAAATCCATCAATTACAATGAAAGCATTTCAAGATAATATGAAAACATTTGGTGTATCAACTAATGATTATGTTGATATGTCAATTGAAGAAAGAACACAGAATTTGCTTAATATTTTAAATAGTATTGAAATAACTGAAATGAATACTGCAATTAATAAATTAAAATCACTTGGTATAGAGGCAGAAAGTCAATTAGGATTATTTGATATTTATGCTAAGAAAAAATCAGCAGAAAAAGAAGCTAGTTATTCAATGAATGAAGAACCTAGTCCAGACCAAACATTATATGATGACTTATTTTATTTATTTCCAATGGGGTTTAATGATCAGATTTCTGCAACAGAAGAAGATTCTCTAGATGGTGGTTTTTATTTAGATAATATTGAAAATAGACAACGTAAAAATTTTATAAATTACATTAGAACCTTTGTTAAACCATTGACTTATAGTTATTCATTTAAAAAAAGTTGTATTATGTTTGTAGATAGTGATCCAGAAAGAAATCAAGTTATTAATGATTTATTGAAAATTTATAATATGGTTGGTACATCTTTAGAAAATATTAATAAACTAGGAACATGTGATAGCCCAACTAAAATGACAAAATTATATGAAAATTTAATGATACGAATTGATAAACAATTCAAAATGATTGATGGATATAAAGAAAAAATAGCAAATCAAGAGTTTAGTTATTTTGCAACTAGTCGATTAAAATGGTTATTAACTGAAATGAATAAATATTACATGGATATTAAAGAAAATTGTAAAAGTGATGAAAGAAGTCGACTTAATAATGAAATTAGAAATATTAAAACACAATTATCAAAAGACTTTGATTATACAGTTGACCTTGATGAATATGATTTAAAAATTAAGAATGTAAATCAACTAATAGAAAAAATGGATACTGATAGTCTAACAATTAAACAATTAAAACAAATCGCGGATATTTTTGCAAAAAATCTCTCACAATTAATAAAAGAAGTTAGAAAGAGTAGACCTAATGTCTCAAGAAATAAGAAATAAAAATAAATTTTATAGTTTTATAGAAGTTTTTATTAATAATTATTGGCAAACTATCTTATTTATTTTATTAATAGTATTATCGGTGATTACATTAAAATATATACAAGATAAATTAGATTTTCCAGAAAGTAAGATGATTCTTAATTGGTTTGGTATTATTGTGATTGGTAATCTATTCATTACTTATTCTATTTTTATGATATATCAAAAAGTAAAAAATCAACCAGGTTATGAAGGTGCACCAGGTTATCAAGGTAAAATAGGTACTTCTGGAGAAAATGATTTCTGTGAAGTTTGTAAAGAAAAAGTCGATAAAATGGAACAAGTATACGAATTAACCCCGCCACAACAACCATTAATGCCAGAAAAAATAGTAGTTGAAAGAACTAAAGTAAAACCTAAAACAATTAAACCATTTGCAGCTTAATCTTAACCATAATATGGATTATTAGTAACATTAATACCACAATAATTTACTGGATTGTTTTCAAAATTAACTGGTTTATAAACACCCATCTTTGCAGATTCTTGTAGTAAAAACTTAAAATTATCATAGAACTCATCATTATGACCAATTGTTTTACTCATGATATGAGCTAATTCATGAATAATCACAAACATTAATAAATTATGTTCATGAATTGTTTTGTTATTATTTTTTTGTCTTAAACATAAATGCATCATTTCACCTTTATTAACTGTATATGATGTTGAATTATTTTCATGTTCTGCTTCTCTAACATTAACTGGATTGAATTTTTCTTTTAAACGTTTAACCCCTGGATTATTAGGATGTTTTATCGATAAATAATCAATTAAAGATAAAGATGTATTAACTAATTTAGATAAAGTATTAGCGGCGTCTTGTGTATTGTTATAATTTTGAACATAATAATATTTATTATCATTGGCTTTCATTTGAATTGCTTCAAATGCTTCGGTTAAAACCTCTGAATAAATAATTATTAATGTAAGAATAATAAAAAGAATTACTATCTTATTCATTTAATATTTCATTAGAAATTTTTCATATTTTAAGTTTTTTAAGTTAATTTCAATGATTTAAAAATATACATTATAATAAAATCATGAATCAAGAACAAATAAAAAGAGAAATACAATCTTTTCAAAATTCATTAAATAATCAACAATATCAACAATATCAATCTCAAAATTCTTCTACATACAGAGACCATAATTTTAAACCTAAAGAAAATGATATTGAGTTTAGAGACACTATTAATGAAAAAGTTAATAATCTTAAGTTTGCTAGACCACATCAAGAAAAAGCACAACACTTTTATGATCAAAATTTAATCCAAAATAATCCTCAATACCTTAATCAAGAAAAAAAGGGTGAACACGTTATTAGAAGAGATAATCGTGATAATTTTAATAATCGTATGGATTCATTTCAATTTCAGAGATTTGGAGATATTGAAATACCTAGTTCAATTCGTGTTAATGAACAACATTATCAAACATCAAATAATAATAATGCGAAACCTATTACACCTAAAATCAATAACAGAGAATTAAATAATGAAAGAATGCAAGGGATGTTTTCATTACCTAGAACACTATCACAACCAACTAATTCATTAGGCTTTGATAGAAATAATTATCAAGACCAATACACTAATTTTAACCAAAATAATAATGTATCTAGACAATTTGACCAAATCTATCAAAATAATAATCAACAAAACCAACCTCAAAACTATTATAACCAATATTATATTCAACCACCTAATGCTGGTTTAATCGATGAATCTATTTTAAGAAAAAATGAATCAGATAGAACCAATTTTAAAGACTCACATAATGAAAGACTTCAAAGTTTATCGCCTCTTGCTAGAACATGTGCTATCCCAATCACAACCGAAGATTATAATAAATCGATTCAAGAGAATAGTTCTTTGATTGTTCAAGGTAGAAATGCACTTAATCAAAATACCGATAGGAAAAAAGATATTTCTTCAATGCAAACTAGTCAATGGTATCAACAGAATAATACTATGCAACCACCAAAAGTTGTAATTGATACAATGAGACCAATGGATACTAGACAAATAATTTAAAAAGAAAATAAATAATATAATATATCTGATGAACTATTTAATTTCTTCTCAATGGGCAGGTACATATGTTCCTTCTCATATTTATAGTTTTTTTATAAAATTAGTCTTTTGGACAGGTATGTTTTTTTTTAAATTGATTTCATATTGGAAACAAAATGAACAATCAGTTTCTTTGATTTCACTCAAAAAACTAATGTCCATAACTCGTTCATTCCAGGTTGCAGAATTATCAAAAATTAGAGTTCCTTTTCTAGGAATTATTAGTCCATTAACCCCTAATTTAGATTTTAAACTTATAAAAGTCAACAACATAGACATTTTTATTATACATCCAACTAATTTAATAGTTAAACCTATTAATATTGCATTATATATTCATGGAGGAGGATTTGTTAGTGGTGATTTTGCTGGATTTAGAAGTTTTATTAATATATTATCTCAACGTACAAATATTCCTATAGTCTTTCCTCATTATCGTCTTACACCAGAACATACAATTAATGACCAAGTTGATGATTTAATATTTACCTTAAAATTTATTTGTAATCATTTTAAAATATCTATTTCTTCAATCATCGTTATTGGTGATTCAGCAGGTGGTGCTCTTGCATTACTTATGATGCAACGATTAACAAATAACAATTATGAAATACCGAAACGTGCAATTCTTATCTCTCCAATAACAGACCTTTCTTGTTCTAGTAAAGGTTTTGAATTTAATCGTAATGTTGATGTGATGTTAAATCCAGATGTTGTAAAATCATGTTTGAAAATGTCATATCATGGATTAGATGGAAAAGATCCAAAAATATCACCACTATTTGGTAAATTTGAAGGATTACCACCATTATATTTTATTACATCTTCATCTGAAATATTTACAGATGATACAATTCGTGCAGTAAATAAAGCGAAAGATGCAGGTGTTATAACTAATATAAAATTAGTAGAAAATGTATTCCATATTTTTCCACTTTTTTATTTTATTGCACCTGAATGTAAAGATGGATTAGAACAAATCATTAAATGGATGATTGAATAGAATAAAATAAGAAAATTATATTATATTATATAAAATTAAATGCCTGAAGGTCCTGAAGTAACTACAATTAAAGATGGTCTGAACCGTCTATTAAAAAATAAAACACTTATTAACCTTACCTTTCCAGAAGGTAGTAAATTTCTTAAGAAAACTCCACCTCAATACAATGAATTCATTAAACATTTACCAATAAAAATCAAAGAAGTTAAATCTAAGGGGAAACTTATTTATTTTGTCTTTGAAAATGGTTGGTATATGTTGTCTAGATTATTATTAAGTGGAGGATGGTATCTAGAAAAGGCACCCAAACATAATCATTGTGAATTAGTTTATAAAGATAAAGATAACTATACTAAATCAATTTGGTTTGTTGACCCTAGACATTTTGCAACTCTTGTATTTACAAATGACCAAAAAATTATGGATATGGTTCTTAATGATATTGGACCTGATTTATTAAATGATACTATAAAAGAAGATATGTATATGTCAGTTATGAAAAATAAAAAGAATGGTAAGAAAACAATTGCAACTGTTATGATGGACCAATCTGTTTTCTCTGGGGTAGGTAATTATCTCAAATCAGAAATCCTCTATTCTGCAAAGGTTTCACCTCATTCAATCATTAATAATATTCCAGATAACAAACTTCTAGAAATCTTTCATATAACACTTGAAAAAATTAAAGCAAGTTATAAAATGGGTGGTGCTAGTGTTAGAAATTATTCAGATATTAAAGGACAAGATGGAACATTTTCATTTACATTTGCAGTTTATCATATGAAAAAAGACCCTCATGGGAATAAAGTAATTACTGAAAAGACTAAAGATGGACGAACAACTCATTGGGTTAAAGAAATTCAAATACAATATTAAGAACAACAATCAAACCATTTTTTATTTTTATGATTTGATTCTTCATTGTCAAAATGAAAAATCTAAAATTACCTATAATAACACTAATAAATAAACCGGTTAATATTTATTAATTTTATCATATGTAATTCAATGAATTTTAAGGTGTTCACAAACCATTTTCCAAAAATTAAGATATTCTGTTAAAACATAACACAAACACAAAACACATCAGAATATTTACTGTTTGCTATCCGCTTCACTTGATAGTTGACGGTAAGATTATTATTTTTAATTGCTGTTCGCAAACACTATCCCTACTACTATTAAAAAAACATATAAAAATTTTAAAAATAACGAATAATAACGAATAAAGTAGTTAAGCAATCTCCGTAAATAGTGGTTTAAAATCAACTGCATGATAATTAATCGATTTCAATGCCTTTCCGGTATTAGCATTATAAATAACCCAACGATCCATATCATTGACTTTAACCGTAGAAAGACGGTAAGTAGGTGAATCATAACGTTTTTCATTTTCTAGGTACCATGCAACTGTTTTCTGTGCAACTTCTTCTGTTTCTGCTAGTTTACTCATATTAGAATCATGAACCATATTAAAGGTATAATCTAGGTCAAATCCGAAAAGGTCAGCCCATTGATAGAGATAATTATGAACTACAACTAGTTTATCAATAATCTGTGAAATATCTTTAGTTTCAAATGCACTCTTAAGACTATCGATTGATTTAGAATAATCGCATGTTAGTTTTGTAAGCTTTTTACTTTCTAGTTCAAAAACTCCTTCCATACGTTTTTTACCAAAAGCAATATCACTAAGTTCAGGTTTAACATCTAGTTTAATCTTATCATGTTCATGAAGAGATTTATCAAAATCTTGTTCAAATGAATCAGCAGCACCATGAACAACATAAAGAATATCACTTACTGCATCAAGAATTTCAATATAATCATTACGGTTAATTGCATCATATAATTCTTCTGATTCTTCTTCAATCAAATCCCAACGAAGTTTAAGAAGTTTATCATCTGGGGTACTAGAACGACCAATACCAAAAGCAACATTAAAAGCGTTGACTTTTTGAAAGTTAGTAAGTTGAGACATGGTTATGATTATGATTGTGATTGTAATAAATTATGATAATAAAATCTTAATTCAATTTTTTTTGTATTTTTTTGTAGTTATATATTATAAAAGAAATGGTTTGCTATACTTCTTGCTCAGTCGCTGGGGTTATTCTCTTCTCAATGGTTTATATGCTAGTTGCAGTTGATAAAAGTTATATTAAAGATGATTTTATGAAGGTTCTCACACCTGAACTTCAAGTCAAATATCATCAAATTATGAAAGAAAGACGTGATACATACCTTATGGGGTTCATTGGTGGTTTTATAATATCAATCGTCAGTTGGTTATATCTTAGAGAATCAATGAATCGCACAGTATCAGTCTGTTATCTAGTTGCGATGACATATATCATTATGTATGTATATTACACAATGACACCTAAATCTGATTTATTTGTTGTTCATTTAAATGACCCTGTTGCTAGAGCAAAATGGGCTGAGGTTTATTCATACATGAAATATAATTATCATATGAGTATTCTTCTAGGTATCGTTTTCGTCGGTTTATTTTCATATGGAATTTGTTAAGTTTTTTTATTTTTTCGTTTATTAAATTAAAACACACTAAAATGGATAAAAACCTCGAATTATTTTTGACAATATTATATATTGTTTTATTTTTATTATCAATTGGAACATTTATTTATAGTATTGTAGTAATTGTAAAATATTTTCAATTAAAGAAAAAAATTCAAAATATGACTATGCCAGTTGTTAATGTGGATGGACAGGAAATACAATTCACACCTGAACAACAAATCCTACTAAATAATATTAAAATGGCTAATGTAGAATTAAATAATAGAAAAACAACATTTATTGTAACTATTGTACTTGGATTAATGGGTATGTATGTATTTGCTGTATTGTTATTTTTCAAAAAGTTACAACCTATTTTATACATGTTATTTGTGTTATTATTAATTGGTTCAATTTCTTCTACTATTATAGGTATTTTATCATTAACTGCAGTAAAAGATTTGTTCTATAATGGTGATAAAACTTATTATGTTAAAAATAATTATTATTATAATGGAACTGAATTTATTGCTAATACTGAATTAACAAAATTACATAATTATCATCAATGTATTTCAGCAAAAGAAAAATCTGATTATCCATTAAAGTGTGGTAGAAATACAGATGTAATTAGTGGGGTTTTAATTGCATTTGGCTTACTAGGTATAATTATATCAGCATTATTAACTAGAAAATATAAATTATACAATGTTTATAAAATTCTTGTTTAATAATCTAATATTTTAATTTTTCAGTTTTTAGTTAGATAGATTATTATTTTTTGTATCATAATAATAATAAAGCAAATAAAGCAAAATGGCTAAATCTAGACCTCTATTTACAGATGGTTGGAATTCATTTTGGCATTTTTTATTTGGATTTATCTCAATTAGATATGTTCTTATAATGCCATTTTTTGTTCTATATCAACTATATTCATTCAATGATGTTAATCTTCACATCGACCTAGTAGAATATTTTATAGGATATCTATTATCATATTTTCTAGTTACATATAATATTATATCACTTGATTTTTTATTACTACCTAAACTAAATTAAAATAATTTTTTTCTATTATATAAATAAATATAAATAAATGGCTATACGTCAACAAACTGCTGGTCGTAATGACCCTCATCCTAATCCTAATAATCGTCCTCAAAATAATAATCGTTTTCGTCCTCCAGTCAGACAATTAGGTGTACGAAATGGAAATGGAAATAATCAACCTAATAGACCAAATCAACCAAATCAAAATAATGGACAAAATCAAGGTTATAGACCTATTAATGGTGGTGGAAGAAAATCAAGAAAAAATAGAAAATCACATAAAAAATCAAAGAAAACTCAAAGAAAACACTAAACAAATCTTTTTATTTTTTTAATATACTGTTTTGTTAATTAAAAATACTTAACTTAAACTTAAATCAATTACTATAACTATCTAGAAATGGAATACAATACTCAATTTAAAAATCGTGCTGAAGGTTATCTTTATGCATCTTCTAAATATGAAAATGTTCTCGCAAAAGAAAATATAACTGCTGTTAAAATTCTTGATCCTCAAAATAACAATAAAATCCTACATATTGCAGCAGTTGGTGTTAATATCAAGAAATACATTCCACAAGATATTAAGATTGAATTAATTGAAGTAGACCAAAATGAAGACTTTGCTAGAATGGGTAATGTTGAACATATTAATCTTACTAAGATGCCCTATCCGGATAATACATTTGATAAAGCTATTGTGATTGCAAATTTTCATCATATGGATAAAGATGAAAGAAGTATTGTTTATAAAGAAATCCATCGTGTGTTAAAATCTTCGGGTATTTTTATTATGGCTGATGTAATGAAAAATAGTCAACAAGACTGCTTCCTTAATGAATTCGTTGACGCTTACAATCCAAATGGTCATAATGGAATGTTCTTTAATTGGTCTGATTTAGAATTATTTCAAAAATCGGGATTCACAACGGAATTAAAAACAATGAAATACACATGGGATTTTAATTCAATCGAAGAACTAAATGATTTTTGTTATCACTTTTTTAATCTAAAAAAAATAAATCTTAATGATATTTACACAGAAATACAAAAATATTTAACAGTTTATCAAAAAAATCATAATTTCATACAATGGAATTGGCAATTATTATATTTTATTGGCATTAAATAAATATTATTTTCTATTATAGAAATTAAAAATGTCTGTACGTACTACTAATATACTAAATAAATTAAGTACTGAAGAAAAAACTAAGTTTTTAAAAATTAAGGATATATTTGATAAACCAGAAGATAGAACTATTTATTTAAGATTACTGTATATTATCATAACAAATTTAAAAACAAAAAAAATCGATTTAGAAGACTTATTTGATGAGATTTTATTTTTAAAAAGTAATTATAATAAAGAAATTTATGATTTAATAAATGAAGAGTTAAATATATTTATGAATAATACTAATTATAATACATCTCAATCAAAATATATAGTTTCTGGAAACACAATATATGCTATACCGAATGAATCTTCTAATACATATAACACTAAAAAAACATCTGGTGATAATAAAAATACTACTATGTCTGTTAAAAAACATAAAACATTAAGTAATAATGTATATAGCACAATAAAAGATGATTTTTTTTCAAATGAAAATTATTATGAAAATCCTGATAAATTATTAGAACAGGTGATTAAACAAATGAACACTAATAGTATACGTAAATTAAAACCCCTATCTAGTATTAAGGTTTTACAACCTAGACCAAAACAAAAAATTCTTGAAATTAATTTAAATAATGTAATAGATACTCCAGGTGTTCGTGAATTTAATTTAAATAATGTAATTCGCGATGTAGAAAGACAGATTGCAGTGGGCTCTGAATCAAAAATTCTTGGTAGACCACCTCAATCAACACTTGTTGGTGGAACTAGAAAAAGAAAATTAAGAAAATTAAAAAGAACCACTCGAACTAAAAATTAAAAGACATATTTCTGTTATGTCCAATATTTAGAAATTTCTTTTTCAATCTCAATATTAAAAGTTTGATATCCTCCATTTGGTGAAAAAGTAAATTCACTAAAATAAATATCATGCTTTTTATCAATATAATAATCAATTCTAACAAATTCAAATCTCTCTGATAATTTTTCAGCATTTCTTACCATAATATCAAAATTTCTAGGTTTTTCAATATGAAAATTAGGATTGTTTGTTCCATTGATTTCTGAATTTTGTATTTTATTCCAATTCATATCATATAATAAATTAATTTCACTAATAATATTTTTAGAATCTCTATAATTAAATTTTACTCCAACTGAAATAGGTTTTCCATGAATACATCGAAACATAAATACAATTGCTTTTCCAGTAATACCAAATAAAAAATCATTTACCTTTTCTTCTATAAAAAATCTAGGTTTTATATAATTATATTGTTTTTCAAAATTAGGACGACTTTTATAAGTAATCATATGTTCTTTGATATAATCTCGTATTTCCTTTAAGTTAGTAGTTTTTTTTAAATCTAAATTCCAAGTACAACCATGAGCAGATTTTAAAATATGATTTGGATTAATGTCAGATTCTAGGAAATCATTTTCATCTTTTAATTCTTTAATAATTTTAGCCGTTTTTATTTCATCATTTGTCAATTCATTTACAATTTTCTTTGCTTCTATTTTATCGACATAAATTGAATATCTTTGGTCTAAAATGGAACTGTAATATGATATTTTTATAAATAATGGTAATTCATACCAATTATTTGGTTTTTTAAAAGTTAATTTGTCAGTCATTTTCAATCATTAAAATCTATATTATTTTATATTTTTTCTTATATAAAAATAAAATGTCAAACAAATCAAAAAAACCAACAAACTCCTCATCTAATACTACACCAAATAATGCACCTGGAACATTTCGTGTAATACCTAATCCACCATCATCATCACCTTCTAACAATTCAAATATTATTAACCCTGAATATATACAAAAATTACTTGAAATTTACAAAGAAAGAAATAATAAATATAAAGAATTTATATCATTTTTACTAAATAAACAAAATTGTGAAATAAGAATAAAAGGTGAAAATATATATCAATTAATTGAGAAATTACAATTTAACTTACGTACTGGAAAATATAATATTGTTGATACTAATTCATATCAAGATTTTGATAATTTAATTAAACAGTATCAAACTATAGAATCAGAATTAAGACCTGCTTATAAGTTGTTGCTACAACCGGAGTGTAATATACAATTAAAGCCAACTGAAAAAACTTATTTAGATAACGTTATCTCATATCTGGAACAAGATCCAAAACTTTTAGTAGAAACAATTTTACCACCTAGATACCCTGGACCTGGTGAACCGCCAAGATATATGGAACCTTCTCCCCCATATACAGAAAAAGCTCCACCGACAGCTTCTGCACCAACTCGTGCAGAAGTACGTAGAGCTATACATAGACGTAGACTAAAAGGTAAAGAAAATTTAAACTCAGGTAACGAAAATTTAAACTCATTTAAATACTCACCTGATAAGTTAAATAATTTTAGTTTAGAAAAATTATCTCCAAATAATATTGGTAAAATATTTGGTGCACCACCTCCACCACCTGTAAATAATAATAATAATAATCCTGCAAATTGGGGTGCACCACCTCCACCACCTCCACCACCTGTAAATACTCAATATTTTGGAGGGTCTTATAAAAAAAATAAAAAGAAATTAAAATCAAGAAAAGTAACAAAGAAATTAAAATCAAGAAAAGTAACAAAGAAAAATTAAAATCAAGAAAAGTAACAAAGAAAAATTAAAATCAAGCTTTTCTTGTAAACTTACCTACAAATTGTAATTGATTACTATCATTTTTAACCTTATAAATATGAATTCCTTGTAAACCTGCAGTAATAGTATCAGGTTTACCAATACCATGGTCCCATGTTTTTATTAAATTATGTGGAGGGTTTATGTCATAAATAAAATCAATCAATTGGTTGTTCATATAATTATTTCTATAATTTTGTTTTATAGAATTCAATGAATTATCTTTTTTATTATTGTCCATTTTAGATTAAATATATAAAAAAAATTGAAATATAAAAAATAATATATTGATTAGTGTAGAGTGGTATATCCCATTGATGTTGAAGATATCAACGTCATAGGTTCTTATACTACTCTGCTGGAACTATAGTGGTTCCAGCACTACCTATCAATTTTTTTTTAGTCATCGATATGTATGTCCTATCATTTTTTATCCATTTTAGATTAAATTATATATCAAAAATTGAATAAAGAAATTTCATATAAAAACTAATAATAAACTTAGTAGGTATATACCATTGATGTTAAGGTGTAACGTCATAGGTTCTTGTACTGCATGTCAGTTCGCTGGCATTACTTAACAATTCTTGCTTAGTGCAGGTACATACACCATCATTTTTTTCTTTTTATCCATTTTAACTTAATTAACTTAATATATAGAATCATTTTTGTCCATTTTAGATTAAATATATTAGTAAAAAATTGAATTTAAAAAACTAATATATAGATTAGTGACGGTATATCCAATTGATGTTGAAGGTGTCAACGTCATATGTTCTTATACTGTAAGTTGACATATATAGTCAGCTCACTTATCAAAAGTACTACATTTTTTTTCTTTTTATCCATTTTAGATTAAATATATTGTAAAAAATTGAATTTAAAAAATTAATATATAGATTAGTGGGTGTACAACTTATACAATGTTGATGAAAGAGTCAACCTCTTGTATATTTCTGTACTCCTAAGTTGGACGATTATGAGCCAATCTTACCAAAATATGTTCTCTTCGTGTGAACGTACAACATCATTTTTTTTAGTATTTAGTATTCATTATAAATTATTTGATTACAATAGTTGTATGAAAATATACCATTTTTTACTTTCAAATATTCATACAATCTATAATATCCTGCTTTTTCAAGTATAAATATTTTTTTTATTTTATTATTTGTAATACATGTATTATCTGTAATAGTAGATTCAATTATCATAAAATCATTATTACTATTAAAACCTGTATTTCGCAAAATTACTTTGTATTTTGTTGTATTATTTGGAATAATTTTAGGTTTTATTTTAAGATGATTCATTCCAACTGTTAAATAAGACATATTTATTTTATTTTTTTTTATTTCAAGTCTGATTTTTATTTCATCATGATAATCATATCCACCAAATGAAAAATACATTACACACTTTTCATTTATTACTTTATTAAGTAAAGACATAGTTAGTTATTTATTTCATATCATAGTTATTTTTATTTTTTCAATTTTATTATTTTATAATATTTATAATAATGATAAAAATTGTAAATAAAAGAATAGGAGGTAATTTATATCATTATGCACATTTTATATGTGATTGTTTATTTCCAGAAATAATAAATCAAATATATAAATATGATGAAGTAATTAGAGAAAAAAATTTAAATCAAACACTTGGAAATTTTGTATCAATTTATGAAGAAGTCATGCAAAATAAAAGTACAGAACTTGATAGTGAACAATATAAATTATTGAAGGTTGATAGTATAACATGTAATAAAGAATCATATCAGAGTAAATTATATTTTGATATGTTTCGTAATTTTATTTTTAATAGATACAAAATTAATCATGAAATATTTGATACTAATTATCCAGAAGTTATTTTAATTAAGAGAGGTGGAAGGAAAGAATTAATTGATGATGTAGAATTACAAAAAATTAATAAAAATATTACAACTGGTAAAGAACGAAGAGAAATAGATGATGTAGATAAAGTTGATGAATATTTACAAAATAAATATAATGATTTATTTAAAAGTTTATATCTTGAAAACATAAAATTTGAAGAGCAAGTTAAATATTTTAATAATGCTAAACTAATTATATGTGCACATGGTGCCGGTATGTCAAATTTATTTTTTTGTAAAAAACAAACTAAAGTTATTGAAGTAGTTTGTAATACATATTGGTTATTTTTTGATGTGATTACCAGAATAAATAATATTGTTCATATAAAATGCAATGAAAATAAATATAAAAAAATAATTGAACTAATTGATATGAATGAAATAAAAATTGAAAAATAGAATAAGTTTAATATATTATAAATCATCACATAATAATTATGCCTCCTAAAAAAGTTAAAGATGATAATGAATCGATTAAAAAAGTAAAAGAAGAAAATACATCTAAAAAAGAAAAGAAAACAAAGGAAGTGAGTGAACCAAAGAAAGAGAAGAAAGTCAAGAAAGAAAAAACTAATATGGCTGATATTCCTGAATCAGATACTGTTTATAGTGGTAAACAAGTACTTATTGTAGAATCACCTAACAAAATCAAAAAAATCAAAGAGATTCTAGATAAACTTAAGAGTCATCCTAAGTTTGCAGAATGTAAATTCTTTGTTACTGCATCCTGTGGTCATATTCGAGAAATTGATAAAAAACATGTTGGTATTTCCTTAGAAACCTTTGAACCTAATTATATGATTAGCGAATCCAAAATGCATATCGTTCATGATTTAAAAGATGAAGTTCAAAATGCTGATATGGTTTGGTTATGTCCTGATGCTGACCGTGAAGGAGAAAGTATTGCATGGCATTTAATGGATGTTTTGAAACTTAAAGAACATCAATATAATCGTGCTACATTCAATGAAATCACTGAAAAAGCAATTAGTTATGCTCTCATGCATCCTAGAAAGGTTGACCTGAATATGTATTATTCTCAAAAAGCACGTAGTGTCATTGATAAATTGATTGGTTATTTAATTTCACCTGTTCTAGATTCACAATTTCAGACATTTGGTTTAAGTGCTGGTCGGGTTCAATCAGTTGCTGTCAAATTGGTTGCTGAACGTGAGAAGGAAATTGATAAATTTGAAAGTAGTGGATATTATCAAACGAAAGGTATTTTCAGTCCTGCTAAAGGTGAATATAAAACTGCCAAAATTCCAACTGATTTAGATAAAACATTTGAAAATAAAGAACAAGCATTGGAATTCCTAGAATTGGCTAATGTTGCTGAATACAAAATCATTGATGTTTCAGTTAATAAAACAAAACGGAAACCAACTGCACCTTTTATCACTTCAACTATTCAACAGGAAGCATCTACTAAACTAGGATTGTCACCTGATAATACAATGAAAATATTGCAAAAGTTGTTTGAAGCTGGTCATATTACATATCATCGTACAGATAGTTTGATTCTTAGTGAAGATTCAAAGAAAGAAATTCAACAATTGGTCTCTGATACTTATGGTGAAGACTTTTATCAAAATAATGTTTATGATAATAAGGATGACGCACAAGCCGCTCATGAACCTATTCGTCCAACTCATATGGATATTACTAAGATTGAGGGTTCTAGCATTGAAAATCGCTTATATAAGATGATTTATAATCGAACTCTAGCGTCTCAAATGGCTCCGGCTTCAGTTGATATTAAAACTATTAAAATCGGGATGGATAATTCTGACCGTATCTTTATTGTTAAGGCTGAAAACATTACATCTAAAGGTTTTCTAGTTGTCTATGAAAAAGAAAAAGACAAAGAGAAAGATAATAATGAAGTAGATGGTAATATGGATCCAGAAGGTGCAGATGAAGAAAATAGTCAAGATGTTGATGTTGATAACTCTGCTTTGTATGAAATTTTGGACACATTAAAAGTTGGTGACCTGATGAAATATAAAACTATTGAATCGATTGAAAAATTCTCTAAACCACCTCAAGGACGTTATACTGAAGCTAGTCTGATTAAAGAACTAGAAAAACGTGGTATTGGGCGTCCCAGTACATTTTCATCGATTATTGCTAAAATTCAAGATACTAAACGTAATTATGTTAAAATCTTGGATAAAAAACCAGAAAAGAAGGATTCATACATTCTTCAATATAATAAAGGAAAATTTAATGAAAAAGTTGTTAAAGTTAATATGGGTGGTTATACTAAAAAACTAGTTGCTTTAGAAACTGGAAAAGCAATTGTAACCTTTCTAGATAGTAATTTTAATACTATTATGGATTATAATTTTACTAAAAATACTGAGAAAGAATTGGATGAAATTGCGGAAGGTAAATTTTTATGGAATATTGTTGTGAAATCAGTTTATGATAACTTTAGTCCACAAATTGAAATTGCCCGTACGAAACAAGCAGGAGGTGATAAGGGTAAAGTCAAAAAATATCTAGGAAGTGACCCAAAGAGTCAAAATGATGTAGTTATTATTTATGGTAAATCGGGACCAAGTATTTATACTGAAATGAATGGTGAAAAGAAATATTGTAATGTCACTGATATGGAGGCTAGTACTATTACACTAGAAAGGGCTTTGGAATTGCTTAAATATCCAATTCTTTTGAAATCACCATCTGATAAACCGGAAGAGAATATTGAAATTTGTAAAGGTAAAACTAATTATTATCTTAAGCAAAATAAGAAAAGTATTTCATTAACTGATAATGTTGATGAAGAACCAAAAGAAATTACATGGAAAGTTGCAAATGAATTATTTAAACATAGTCAAGAAAATACAACATCGCGAGTTCTTAAATCATTTGATGAAGACCCTAAAGTATCAATTGTAAATGCTAGATATGGACCTTGTATTGAATATGCAGGTAAAAAAAATAAACTATTTGTTGCTATTCCAAAAAATAAGAATTATACCGACATGACTTTTGAAGAATGTGCTGTTCTAGTTAATAAGAAAAAAGAACAACTTAAAAATGGTGTAAAACCAAAACCATTTCGTAAATTTACAAAGAAGGAATAATATTTATATCATTCATACTATTAATATTTAATTTTTTATAATTTGGTAATAATTCGATAAATATTATCAGTTGTTTTAGTCAATAATTCAATCTGTAACCGAATTGATGATAGTTCTGCATACAAAGAATCAATAGTTTCTTTTTTTTCTTTATCTTTCTTCATATTAATCATTGTATTACTAAATATTTCATTTGATTGTGATGGACCATAAGCACCAAGACAAGCAGGACGAATTAGTTGTGGAATATGATTTGGTTGCATACTTTGAACATTTGTCAGTTTAATTTGACCAAATGTGTCTTGTGGTAGTTGAGGTTGAGGTTGAGGTTGAGGTTGAGATTGAGGTTGAGATTCATTTGAGAAAGAATCTTTAACATATTTTTGATATTGTTCACTAGTCATAATTTCATAGTTATATTCAGTAGGACATTGCATGATTATTATAATCATTTCTAGAATTTATTTAAATTCTTTTTTATTTTTACTTTTAGTATTTTTAAGTAAAGACAATACCAAAAAATTGAAAAGTGAAAACTATTAATATATTATTACCACACGAAAAGAAATGGATTCGCCTGTTCCGTCTACGCCCCAACGCCTGACTCGTCCAGTTCCTCCGAATGCTCCGCGAAAGGTACGGGGGTCTTCACCGATTCCTCAACCTTCATCCGTTGCTCGGGTTCTTTTCACTTCCTAAATAAGTAAAGAGTACTTGTTTAGGGATGGCTCAAAAACCATCGCCATTTTTTATTTTTTTATTTAGATTCAATACTATCATATTTAGTGTTTTCACTGTAGAATTGAACAAATCCACATTTCACACATGTGAATGCACCATATGTATTATCAAATACATCAGTATCAAGTAAAAAAGATTTAGCTTTTGTTCCTAATTTTAATTTTTTGTGTTTAAAATTGTCACCTTGACATTTTGTACAAACTAATTTATCCAAGACAAAATCGTTATCTCTGTATTGTAACTTAGTATATTTCTTTGTATGGGTTTTTAATAAACCTTTACCGCGTTGTGATTTAGACTTTTTTTGTGTCTTACGAACCATTTTTATTTTTTATTTTATAAAAAGATAATATTTATTTTGTCTAGATATAGTAAATAAAAAATAATTAAATGAAATACGATCCTCTTTATGACTTTAAGCATATGGCTGTCAATAATTTATGGTGGGGTTTTCTAGGTTTAACAATTGGTATTTTTAATAATAACTTTATCGTTTTTTTATCCAATAAACTTAATATCACATCATTACTAATTCAAAATTTAATACAACTTACAGTTTGTTCTTGTCTATTAGCGTCAATACACACCTATTTTAACTTTTTTGGATGGACATGGCAAAACACAACACCAGGTTTATTTTTTGTATCATTCTTCTTTGGTGTTCAATTTAAAGTCATTACAAATATTCAAAATTCATATATTTTAGAAGATACAATTGGAAAAATTATAGATACAAGCCAAAAACCATTCAAATCATTACTTTCTCAATAAAAAATTATTTTATTTTCTTTTTATTTTCTTTTTTACAGATACTTAATAATTTGTTGAATACTACTAGTAGTTTCTGTTAGAACTTCTAGTTGTTTACGAATAGAAGTCATTTCTACTTGAAGTAGTTCTAGGATACGTTCTTTCTCTTTTTCTTTTTCTTTTTCTTTTGTACTAATCATTGGTGTTTGTAGAAATAGCGGTTCAAAAACAGGAACAGATGGCTTTGTTTGTTGAGGTTGAGGTTGAGGTTGATAATTAGGTGCAATATATTTTGGTTTAAAAGGTTTGGGGATTTTTTGAATTTGTTGTTTTAAGCATTTAGTAAGCAATTGTTCAAATTCTTCATCTTCTTCATCTTCTTCCTCTTCTTCATATTCTTCATCTTCTTCCTCTTCTTCATCTTCTTCCTTTCGTTGTTTAATCATTTGTTTAATTTTTTCTTCTAGTTCTAGCTGTTTTTGTTGTTTAATCATTTGATTAATTTTTTCAAGTAGTTCAAGGTGTTCCATTTTAATATCTGGTTATTATTATTTTTGTTATTAAATTATTCAATTCAATTTTCTTTTACTTGATAACCATATGAATAAAAAATGATAAAACAAATTAAATAAAGTAAATAATAGATAAGTAATTAAGCAATCAATTCATCATAAATTAATTCGTTATTTTCATTAAATCCAACAAATTGTGCACCAATTGCAATTTGTCCATATGTTGTACCTGCTTTAAGATTTCCAATATCTTTTAGCATTTTACAGTTATGATACGAATAAGGGTGAAACTGATGATTCATATTATCAAATTTTTGTTCATATGTGAAAATATCATAAAACGATTGTTCTTTTTGGTCTTTTTCATCTTTGTTGATAAATTTATCATACAAATAGTCTTCTGTCAGATACATTCCATTCATATCATACATATACAAAATTATTCCAATACTAACACTAGGAATATGAGTACCTTTTGGAATCTTACCAATATCTACCAAAGTAATGCAATTGTCATAAGAATCACTATCACTTTCAATATTAACAGATAAATTCTCCTTGTAAGAAGTATGAGTTTTGTAGATGAAAATGTTTTCAAAATTTTGTTGCATGGTTGACAAAGTTATTATAATCTTTTTATTAATATTTAAATTCAATTCAATTTTTTATTTAATACTAGTTGGCAAGTTTTGTATTCTATTTTTTCAATCAGTGGGATAAATTATTTTCTTTTTTTACTTCATTATAATTAAAATGACTATCAAAATTATAATTACAGGTTATTATAAGAAAAATAACACAGGTGATGATATTTTTGAAAAAATAGCAAATAGATTATTTATACCCAATAAATCAATTGAATATATTATTCATCCAATTGAAACCCTTAAAAAATTATATGACAATGAAATAAAATCATATGATGTTGTCAATTCAATTGTTTTATTTGGTGGAGAAACATTAAATGATTATTTTCTAAACACACTTCGTTTAATTAAACAATACAATCAAAACATTAAATTATATGCAATGGGTGTTGGACTAGGTACAGACATTGATAATTTAACATATTCTTTACCAATGTTTCAATATATAATAGT
>JACCEC013121956.1_pt1 | contig 24011 bp, 24 predicted proteins | sample 7450121 | NCBI WGS metagenome assembly JACCEC01 (sample SAMN15323455, study PRJNA562643) | freshwater metagenome | isolation source: river surface water | place: USA:Blue River Watershed | collected 2017-08-18 | reverse complement strand
GGTCGTCGATCTGTTCCGGGTGATCGACTGGATGATGCGTCTGCACAAGGCCTTGCAGGTGCAGCTGAGGCAGGATGTGAACACTCTGGAGGAGGAATCAAAGATGAGGTACGTGACATCTATTGAACAGCTGGCGATCGAAGAGGGTCTGCAAAAGGGTATACAACAGGGAATGCAGCAAGGGATGCAGGAAGGCATGCAACAAGGGCGCCTCGAGGGCAAGGTGCAGCTGCTGGCGCGGTTGTTGACGCTACGATTTGGTGAATTGCCTGCGTGGGTTGCTGAGCTTCTGGCGCGTGCGGACGAGAGCAGGGTGGGTGTCTGGACAGAGGCTGTGCTGTCAGCGGATTCAGTTGATGCGGTGTTTGCTTCTGATCGGCACTGATCAGCCGGGCAGGTGAGCCGCGCTGTGCCAGAGCTCAGCGCGGCTGGGATGATTCTGGTCAGATCGTCATGCCGCCATCCACTGAATAAACGTTCCCGGTGCTGAACGAGGATTCGTCCGATGCCAGGAAAGTGACTACCGGCGCGATCTCCTCGGCTGTCGCCAGCCGGCCCATGGGCTGGCGCGCGATGAAATTTTTTCTCGCTTCTGCCGGATCCGCATACGCATTGATTCGGTCTTGCAACGAAGGCGTGTCGACCGTACCGGGACAGACTGCATTGCAGCGTATCCCCTGAGTGACGTGATCGGCCGCCACTGCCTTGGTCAGGCCAATCACCGCCGCCTTGCTCGCCCCGTAGACGAAACGGTTTGGCAAGCCACGCACGCTGGAAGCGATACTGGCCATGTTGATGATGCTGCCTTTTTTATTGGCCAGCATTTTCGGCAGAACTGTCTGAATCATCCAGAATTGTGATCGTACATTCAGATCGAAAGCAAATTGCCAGTCGTCATCGGTGGCTTCCAGCACGGTGCCTGCATGAACGAAACCAGCGCAGTTGAACAGCACATCGATAACGGGAATCTTCGCGGTCACGGTCAGTATCATCTGCTTGTCCATCACGTCCAGTTCGGCGGTATGCACATTCGCAACGCCGTTGAACTTGTCAAGCAGTGTGGGATTAACATCGGTGGCCCAGACTGTCGCGCCTTCTTTCGCCATGGCGATCGCGCTTGCATGTCCTATGCCTTGTCCTGCCGCTGTGATCAGCGCGGTTTTCCCCTTCAAACGCATGTCTTTTCCTTGGTTTTATTTGCGTCAGCGGCGGACGCCTGTGGCGACCGCCGCCATGAATTGCGCCCTCGACAGTGATTAGGATTTACCTGAAGATTGCGTCGAGTTGATCAGATAGTTCTGTATCCGTGCTTCGACGACTGAGTACCACTGATTTTGCTGAACCTGGAAGCGGCGGTAGTGATCGTAGATCTTCTTGAATGCCGGGTTCTTCTCGGCTTCGGCATCCATCACCTCTTTGGCTGCCTTCAGGCAGGCATCCATCACGGGCTGAGGGAAAGCCCGCAGCTTGACGCCGCGCTTGAGCAGTCGCGCCAGTGCCTGAGGGTTGCGGACATCGTAATTCGCCTGCACGTGGACATTCGCTTCATAGGAGGCTGCCGTGACCGCAGCCTTGTAGATCGGGGGCAGGCTCTCCCAGAGCTTTGTGCCAATAATGATGGACAGATGTGATCCGGTTTCCCACCAGCCGGGCGAGTAGTAGTAGGGAGCGACACGGTCGAAGCCGAGTTTTTCATCATCATACGGTCCGACGAATTCGGCCGCATCGATCGTGCCTTTTTCGAGCGCAGGGTAAATGTCACCCGGCGCGATCTGCTGCGGCACCACACCCAGTTTTTGCAGGATGCGACCTGCAAATCCACCGACACGCATCTTCAGGCCGGCCAGATCCTCGACCCCTTTGATCTCTTTGCGGAACCATCCGCCCATCTGACCCCCGGTATTCCCGGCGGGGAAATCCACAATGCCATAAGCTTTGAAGAATTCCTGATAGATTTCGCGGCCGCCGCCGGCGTCATACCAGGCCATTTGCTGGCGCGAGCTGAGCCCGAACGGGCCGCACGTGTGGAAAGTAAATGCGGGATCTTTTCCGAAGTAGAAGTACAGCGCGGTATGACCCATTTCGACTGTGCCGTTTTGCACTGCATCCAGTACCTGAAGGCCGGGCACCAGCTCGCCGGCGGGGAAGGTGCGGATCGTGAATTTGCCGCCGGTCAGTTCGCCGACGCGCTTGGCGAAGAATTCAACGCCGCCGTACAGGGTGTCGATCGATTTGGGGAAGCTTGACGCCAGGCGCCAGTTCAGGGTGGGCAGGTCGGCAGCCACAGCGGGCGCTGCGATGGCTGCAGCCGCTGCACCACCGGCAGCCTGAATGAATTTGCGTCTTTCCATGCTTGTCTCCTTGTTTTTATCGGGGGTATGGAACAACCGGTAAGGGTCTGGGGGATATTCTATTCGAGCAGCGTCTTCAGCACCGCCGCATCGTCCAGCTCGTCATAGCCGCGCGCCAGCGTGGCAGTGAAGACATCCAGCGCGTTCTTTGCCATCGGGATATCGACGTTGGCGGATTCTGCCATGTCCAGGCCCAGCGCGACATCTTTGGTCAGAATGTACGCATAGGCGCGAGGCGCATAGTCGTCGGCGATCGCGCGCGTCAGGCGATCGTCCAGCATCATTGATTGACCGCTGGACGCACTCATCAGTGAGACGAGCGTTTGCGGATCCAGTCCCATCTTGATGCCCAGTGCGACGGCTGAGGAAGAGGCGATCAGATTCATGCCGGCGACCAGATTGTTGACCAGCTTGTAGCGCGCGCCATCGCCAATGCGCTCTCCCAGGCGAAACAGGCGACTGGAGATTGCGTTCAGCACGGCCTCGTGGCGGGCGATGACTTCTGCATCGCCGGCAAGCATCAGGCTCATGGTGCCATCGCGCGCACGTACAGGGCCGCCCGACACCGGACCGTCCAGCACATCGAACCCTGAGTCCCTGAGACGCTGAGCAATCGCTTGCGTATCTTCCGGTGAGATTGTCGGGCAGAGCAGAACCGTCTTGCCGGCACCGCCCGCGGAGACGACGCCATGGTCGCCGAACAGCACTTGGGTAGTCTGCTTTGCGTTGACGACCATGATGATAATGAAATCAGCATGCGCAGCAACGGCAGCCGGGCTGTCGCAAACGGTCAGTCCGCTGCTGCGTGCACTGACCTCTATGTCGGGACGGATGTCACGAATCGCGACCTGATAGCCTTTGTCACGGAGGTTGAGGGCAATCGCCATGCCCATAGAGCCTGCGCCGATGACGCTTATGTTCTTGTTATTGTTCATTGTTATTATATTTTTGCAGTGGTGGTAGTGTCGGGACGCCCGCATCGGACAGGCGGTTGGATGCCCCGGGGTGTGAGTCGGCAGATAGCCGGTTTTCGCAACCCAGCAAGTATACGTGCGGTACGGCGGCTGCGCCCGCGCTTCCGGTGAGAAAAATAAGAGATCCAGCTGACAGTAGCGTCAGCGCCAGTCACGATGATGGCGATGCCCTTGATGACGGTGATGAGGGTGACCGCCCCAGCTGCCTCCCCATCCACTGCCATAGCTCCAGCGAAAAGACACTGCCGGCGCGCCATAGTAGACCGGAGGCGCGTAGTAGACCGGCGGGTAGACGGAAGGATAAGCGGCGGGATATGCAGGAGTTACCAGCACCGGTGGATTGACTACAGCGGGCGCGACGACTGGCGGCGTCGCCACTACGGCAGGCGCCGCGGCCACGGAAGGGCTGATGCGCACTGGCAGATACGGCCCGGGGTCGTTCGGCAGCTGAATGCTGTACTGTTTGCCTGCATATTCGTAGACGACGTTGTAGGCTGTGACACGATTTTCGTAGCTGACCTGCTGTGTACAGCTGCTTACTGGCTGGTACACCGGTGGCGGTGCGGCTTCCATGCTGTCGCCGGCAATTGCTCCACCGATCATGCCCGCCGCCGTTGCCAGCGCTCGTCCCGAGCCTCCGCCTACTTGGCTGCCGATGGCGCCGCCGGCAACAGCGCCGAGAAGTGCGCCTGCGCCAGACTTGGGCGCGGCCATGATGACCTGGCTCTGCGTGCACACTTGTTGCGGCGCGGCGACCTGCGTGACAACCGGCGTACTGGACACTACCCGCGCCATTTCCTGAGACTGTGCATGGCCGATCAGAGGTGCTAAAGCCAGTAGAAGCGCTGCGCAATCCAGCGAGCGTTGCAAGGTCGTGTTCATGGCGTCTCCCGGAAATGTGCAGCCTGAATTTGGACGTTACGGGATCACCGGACATGTGTAAGCGTCAATTACATTTGGAAACCATGTTTCGCAAGAACTTCGCTTGTACCGTCAGCCAGTCCAACGTCTGCGGAGCAGGGCGGGCCGACGGGCTTTGAGGAGCAGACCCGACGATACATTCAGCATCCGTCGGGAAATTCACCAGGGATCCATGACCGACAGCCGCAGTCTGTAGCCAAGATTCGGCTTTTGCCGATGAAGCGGCTCAAGAAAGTGAATCTTTTGCCATGAGCAGTCCGGGGGAGAATATCTGCAGATACTTCTCGCAGAGGAGGGCGATATTTTTTGCTGCGTCAGCAGCCTGCGACAGCAAGCCGGGGCTTCGCGCCCCGGAGTACCCGACTGAGCAAACGGAATTCGCGGGCGATCCGGTTGAGCAGCTGATCCGCAGGACGCGCCACACTGGCAGCGTAGCTGTAAGCTGCCTGCCCCATTTTTTCGTAATAATCGCGGCCAACCAGTGCTGCGCGCCGGATGTCCCATGCATCGACGAACAGGCAGCTGTCGCCGATCTGCCGAAAGTCTTCAGAGGTGCGCGCACGGGTAAATTCGAGACACACAATCTCGGGAGGGAAATCCTGCTTGCGAAAATTGCGCGCCATCATGTGAACCAGATAGGCCTCCAGCTCTTCATCCAGAAATAGCTGGCAGCGGTTTTCGCACTCCATCACGATTTCCCAGCTGGCCCGGATATAAGGTTGCCAGTTCATTCAAGATCCTCCAACAGACAGGTGCAGAGCACTAATCATTTGCGACAAGGAAACTCGATACATGAAAAATAACTGAGTACACGAACAGGTGCAAGTACATAAGGACATGGTCAGCACTCGTGCCGGGTGGCTGCTGATTAATCATCGGTCGGGTTTGTGGCTATCGGGCGAGTTGACGATGTTTTGTATGCCTGTTCAACGCCTTGTTCAGGCATGAGAAAAAATAAACTCCGGCATTGGGCTCGATGTCCGTTTGCGTCATCTTGATACGACTGAGTCCGTGGTTTACCTGGGGATTTAACGATATGTACGGTCTGGTCAATCGGGCATTGCAGCAGCTGGTGTGCGCCCGATGTGGCGACGAGGGCTGGCGGCGAGTGCGCTCACGCGCCGGGGTTGACGATGAGGTATTTGTTCGCATGGATTCTTATCCCGATGCGATGACTGAACGTCTGCTCGCTCATGCCTCTGAAGAGCTGAATACCACCGCGGGTCAGCTGCTGGAAGACTTTGGCCGGTACTGGGTACGTTACACGATGGCCGAGGGGTATGGCGCGCTGCTGAGCGATCTGGGAAACGATTTTCACGCGGCACTGGATAGTCTGGATGGCATGCACGCGCGGGTCAGCCTGCTGTACCCGGCGCTGAAACCGCCGCGTTTTCGCTGCGAGACGCTGGGAGACGATCGCATTCGGCTTCACTACTGGTCAGACCGCCGGGGACTTGCGCCCATGGTGGTCGGGCTGATCGATGGGCTGGCCGAGCGTTACGGGCTGCAGACGAGCACTACTCACGAGATGCAGCATGAGCCCGGGCACGACAGTTTTGTCATTCAACTGCAAGGCAAACTGGCGGATGCGAACTGAGATGATCAATGCAGAGTGTACTGACAGGTGCACGGCTGCAGAATTTATTGCCCGTTTGATGAAAGTCTTTCCTTTCGCTTTCGTCGTCGATGACTCATCGAAGATCATTTCCAGCGGACATCTGCTGCAGAAGGTCTTTCCCCGGGTGGCAGATTGCCCTGAACTTGGCGACTGTTTCCGGTTCTCGCGCGGGCACGTCTGCTTCTCCCGGCTCATTGAGTGTGCCGGCGAGCTGACAGTATTGCAAAGCATTGACGGGCTGCCACCGCTGCGCGGTCAGTGGCTAAGGGTCGCACAGCGGCAAATGATCTTCCTCGGCTGGCCCTGGGTGACGTCGTTCGGGCAGCTGTCCGATATGGGCGTGACGCTGTCGGAAATTCCGCCGCATCATGCGCTTGCGGAGATGCTGATGCTGCTGCAGACGAACCGTAATGCGATGGAGGATGCGCGCGATCTCGCCAGCAAGATCAGGGAACGCAACCAAGAACTGGAGCAGCTGACCCGTGCTCTTCGACAGCAGGCTTATCATGATGCGCTGACCGGGCTGCCCAATCGTCTGATGCTCAGAGAGCGGCTGTTGCATGCCATTGCGCGCGCGCGGCGTCAGCAATCTCGTCTCGCAGTGCTGTTTATTGATCTGGACCGCTTCAAGTCGGTCAATGATTCTCTCGGCCACAGAGTCGGCGATCAGTTGCTGCAGGCGGTCGCCGGGCGCCTGAAAAATGTGCTGCGTGAATCCGACACGGTGGCGCGGGAAGGGGGCGACGAATTTCTGGTGCTGCTGGAAGATGTCCGAGAGCCGGAGCATGTAGGGCGTGTCGCTGAAAAAATACTGGAGCGACTGAATCAGCCCTATCAGGTAGAGGACAATGAGCTGCATTGCGGCGCCAGCATAGGTGTCAGCCTGTATCCGATGGATGGGGAGGATGAGGATCAGCTTATCAACCACGCCGACGCAGCGATGTTTGATTCAAAAGATGAGGGCCGTAATTGCATACGATTCTTTTCCAGGGAAAGCTGGCACCGTATCACTCAGCGACTGAAGATCGAAAAACAGCTGCGCACGGCGCTTGAGCTGGGTCAGTTCGTTTTGCATTATCAGCCGCAGGTGAGTCTGCCGGGGCAGCAGATCCGCAGTGCCGAGGCACTATTGCGGTGGCGGCATCCGCAGCGAGGTCTGATCATGCCCGGAGAGTTCATACCGCTCGCCGAAGAAACCGGCCTCATCGTAGCGATCGGAGAGTGGGTGATGGATACAGTCTGCAGCCAGATTGCCAATTGGCTGAAACTGCAGGGCTGGAGCCCTTCGGTGTCGGTTAATGTGTCCGCCCGCCAGTTGCAGATGCAGGATTTTGCGGATCGCGTCGAGGCCACGCTGGCGCGATGGCAGATCCCCCCCGATCTGCTGGAACTCGAACTCACCGAGCATTCGCTGGTACAGCAGCATCATCAGGCGAGTGAATTACTGTCCCGCCTGAAGCAGCGCGGCGTGCGCCTGGTGCTGGATGATTTTGGCACCGGTTACTCGAACCTCATGACGCTGGCGAATATGCCTTTCGACGCACTGAAAATCGATCGCGGATTCATCGCCGGGCTGAGCGACAGCGCGCAAAGCCGCGCACTGGTCAATATGATCATCACGCTCGCCCGGCAGCTCCGTCTGAAACTCGTGGCCGAGGGCGTGGAAACCCGTGAGCAGCAACGACTGCTGACCGACCTCGGATGCGAATTCGTGCAAGGTTATCTGCATGCACCGCCACTGGCAGTTGCGGACTTCGAGCAACTGACCTTCGACCACGAACTCTCCCGCCAGCAAAGTCTGGCCTGATTCAGTGCATCATGCCGCCGGAGGGATGGCCACTGCCAGCGCCGCCACCTGAAGTGCCCGTGCCGGAGGCGCCACCGCCAGACGCACCACCGCCAGTTGCACCACTCGTGCTGCCGCTGGCGCCGCCCTGCGATCCACCGTTCGCCGATCCGCCCGACGTCCCCGTTCCGGTGCTGCCAGTGCCGGCACCGCCATCCATGCCCGTACCGCTGCCGGTGCCAGTCGGACTGGCGCCGCTGCTGCCGCACGGGCAGGGGCAATTGCACATTTTTCCGCCTGCACCTTGTGATCCCCCCGCGCTGGTGGTGCCGGCAGCACCGCCACCGCTTGCGCCTGCGGCGCCTGTCGCGCCGTGAAAACGTTCATCGCCCGCGCTGATCGGGCCGCCAGTGCCGGATGCGCCTGCGGCACTACTGCCTCCGGTGGTCGGCGAACCTGAAGTACCCGAAGTACCCGAGGTACCCGAGGTACCCGACGTGCCTGAGGAGCCCGAGGTGCCCGAGGTGCCTGATGCACCTGAAGCACCTGTCGATCCGGGTAATGGCGTGCCGCCTGGCGTCGCCTGATCAGTGTGCGCGCCTTCGGCGCCTCCTGTGGTGCGATCTCCGCCGCTCGTTGTTTGTGCGGCCGCAAAGCCGCTGCATATGCCGGCAAGCAGTGTGATGAGGGTCGCTGCACTTCGACAATGTCGCGTGATGAATGGATTCATGATCATGCCTCGGTTGACTGGTTGGGGTCATCTCACCTTAGGCGCATGAGAACACCGTTGATTGAGTCCTCTCAAACGGTGGCCTGACAACACGATGTTCTGCAAGCCTTGGACGTTAATGCTTGAAGCGCCTCAAACATCACTCGGTATCACGCTCTATAACCATGATCATTTGGGCATTCACGGAGAAGATCATGAAGCTTTGGCAGAGCACGCTGGCAGTGGGCACAGGCGGTCTCATTTGCGCATCATTGGCTGTGGCACAGTCGAAAAGCGGCAATCTTGAAAAGCTGGAAGCTTTCCGTTCGACGGGCGGGCCAATGACGCTCGAAACGGTGAACCAGACTGGTCCGAGAGCCGATGCGATTCGCCGCAACCTGCAGAAAATCCGTTTACCGGAGGGTTTCAGGATTGATCTGTATGCGCTGGTACCTGATGCAAGGCACATGGCGGTTGGCCCATCCACTGGCATCGTGTTCGTCGGCACCCGTAAAAGCCGCGTCTGGGCAGTGACTGATCGCACCCGCAGCCGGGTCGCCGATGAAGTCAAAGTATTTGCGCCGTCGATCGATTTTCGCGTGCCCAACGGCGTATGCTTCACGCCCGACGGCTTTCTTTACGTGGTCGAACATAATCGTGTGCTGATGTTTCCGGCCGCCGAATTTTTCTATGAAGGCGGTGATGTCGCGATCGGGCAAGTGGTGCCGCAGGGGCAATTGATTCCGGTTGAAGAGGAGAGCTTCAATCATGGCGCACGCGCCTGTCGCATCGGTCCTGACAACAAGCTTTACATCACGCTGGGCCAACCCTTCAATGTGCCACCGAAAGAAAAAGTCGCGCTGTATGACCGAACAGGGATGATGGGCATCATTCGCATGGATCGGGATGGCAAGAACCGCGAGGTCGTCGCACGGGGCATCCGGAATACGGTGGGCCTCGATTTCAGCCCGCGGGACAAGGCGCTCTGGTTCACTGACAATCAGGTCGATGGCATGGGCGACGATCAGCCACCCGGCGAGATCAACCGCGCAATGCGCTTCGGCCAGAATTTCGGTTTTCCCTGGTATGGCGGCGGCAAGGTTCGTACCAGCGAATTCAGGTCGGAGACACCGCCGTCGGACGTCGTGTTCCCGCAGTCCGAGACCACGCCACATGCCGCAGACCTGGGCATGAATTTTTATCGCGGGAAGATGTTCCCGCCAAAGTATCAGAACGGCATTTTCTCCGCACAGCATGGATCATGGAACCGCACCACGCCGGTCGGAGCGCGCGTGATGTTCACCAGTCTGAAAGCTGATGGAACGGCGGAGAAAACCGAGGTGTTTGCCGATGGCTGGCTGACTTCGTCGAATGAATTCCTTGGGCGGCCAGTCGATGTCGCGCAGCTGGCGGATGGTTCGCTGCTGATATCGGATGATTACGCGGGTGCGATTTACCGTATCTCGTATTCTGGTGAGCCGGGCAAATGAGACGAACCTCGGTGCTGCTACTGTTGCTGGGCCCCGGCAGGAGCCGCTCCCGCTGACAGAATGCCCTGGAAATCTCTCGTGACATAATCTGATTGCCTGCCGCAGCGCAGGCAAGGAGCCAATCCGGCCCGATAACGATTATCACCAGAGACAATCAGATGAGCACACAACAAAAACTCGGATTCATCGGACTGGGCATCATGGGCGGCCCCATGGCGCATCATCTGCTCAAGGCGGGTCATCAGCTGTTCACTTACACACGCAGCAAGACACCCGATTATTTGCGGCAGGATGGCGCCATTCTGTGTGCAGATGCGACCGAGGTTGCACAGAAGGCCGACATCATTTTTCTGATGCTGCCGGACACGCCCGATGTTGAGCTCGTGCTGTTCGGGGCGAAAGGCGTCGCGCAGGGTCTTTCCAAAGGAAAGACGGTGGTTGACATGAGCTCGATCTCGCCGATCGCCACCAAGGACTTTGCCCATCGTATCTCGGCAATGGGCTGTGACTATCTCGATGCGCCGGTATCCGGCGGCGAACTGGGGGCCAAGAATGCCGCGCTGACCATCATGGTGGGCGGAACCGAGCCAGGGTTCGACAAAGTGAAGCCCTTGTTCGAGCTGATGGGCAAAAACATCACGCTGGTCGGCGGACAGGGCGACGGGCAGACTGCGAAAGTCGCGAATCAGATCATTGTCGCGTTGAACATCGAGGCGGTCGCCGAAGCATTGCTGTTCGCTGCGCGCGCCGGCGCCGATCCGGCAAAAGTCAGGCAGGCACTGATGGGCGGGTTTGCCGCGTCACGCATTCTTGAGGTGCATGGCGAGCGAATGATCAAGCGCACCTTCGATCCGGGCTTTCGGATCGAGTTGCACCAGAAGGACCTGAACCTGGCGCTGTCTGCCGCGCGCGGTCTCGGACTGTCGCTACCCAATACCGCATCGGCCCAGCAGCTGTTCTCCGCCTGTGTCGCCCATGGCGGCAAGGGATGGGATCACTCGGCCATGGTAAAAGCGCTGGAGGGCATGGCCAACTTCGAGGTCGGCCAGTAAACCCGCGCGCCGGCATGACCCTTTGCGCCTGTGCGGGTCGACACCCGCCCCGCTTTCGCTTATATTTCCGAAAAGTAATTGTTCGTCCCGGCTCCAGCCGGGGCGGCTTCTGTCGATGTACAGGCATTACCTGGATTCCCGACGATCATGGCGGAAGAAGAAAAGAAACCTGAAGACCAGCCGGCCGAGGGCGCCCCCGCCGCGGAAGCCCCGCCGGCCGAAGCGCCTGCAGGCGAGCCGCCTGTCATCTGGAAAAAGGTCGTCGAGGAAGGCCACGCCGGCGCGCACGGCGGCGCATGGAAGATTGCGCTGGCCGACATGATGACGGCGATGATGGCGTTCTTCCTGCTGATGTGGCTGCTCGGCTCGACCTCGGAAGATCAGCGTCAGGGCATTGCGGAATACTTCCAGCCTTCAGACCGTCGTGAAGCGGCGCTTGGACAGACCGCCGGCTCGAACGGCATGCTGGGCGGTGTCTCGGTGATCGATCCCGAGGGCATTCCCGGGCCGCCAAAGCAGGCGCAGCTGATCGAGAGCGTTACGCCGCGCACCGAGGCCGGTCCCGGCGAGGATCAGGGTTCTTCCGAGAAGGACAAACCAAAGACCTCGAAATATGGAGAGAACCTGAGCGAGGAGCTGAAGCAGCAGATCGCCGAACAGGCCAAGCGTGAGAAGCTGGATCAGCTGGAGCAGGACATCAAGGAAAAACTGCAGCAGAATCCACAGCTGTCCGACTTGCAGAATCAGGTGAACTTCATCCGTGAGCGGGATGGTTTGCGAGTGGAGATCATCGACAAGGCGAATTTCTCCATGTTCGGCAGCGGCACGGCGAACATGAGCCCGCGCGCATCGGCGCTGATCAACGAGGTTGCGAAATCGGTCGCGACGATGCCCAATAAACTGTCGGTCAAGGGGCATACCGACAGCACGCCTTTCCCGGCGGGCAGCGAGCGCACCAACTGGTCGCTCTCTATTGAGCGCGCCGAGGCCACCCGTCGCATGCTGGAAAAGGCAGGCATGCCATCATCCCGCTTTGAGCGCGTCGAAGGGGTTGCCGATACCGCGCCTTTCAATCCCAAGGATCCTTCTGATCCGCGCAATCGTCGCATCAGTATCACGGTGCTCTACAACGATCCCCCTGCGACCGTACGCTGATTACGTGCTGATTATCGGAAGGTGGATGGGTCAGCGGGCGAGCGGAAACTGCCTGGCCATCCCGTAATACATCAGCGCGCCGATCAGCAGTGAGGCAGCGGCAATATCCAGAGACCATGAAAAACCGGCAGCGGCGGATGGCGCGCGTGCGATCAGCGTTGCTGCCATCGGTGGCCCGATGATCTGGCCCAGCCCGAATGCGGCAGACAGCAGGCCGATGATCGCCGAGGGTGCATGCGGATGCAGCCGCCGTCCCACCTGCATCGCAAAGAAAGTAATGGCGGTGAAGGGCAGGCCCACCAGAATCGACCCGATCGCAAAGCCGGCAAAGGAGGGCATCCAGTTGCTGAGCGCGACACCCGCCGACTGCATCAGATAGCAGAGCATCAGCAGCCATCGCTGATCGATCCGGGATGGTATGCGAGAGGCTATCAGTGCGCCCAGCGCGACGCCCAGACCCAGCATCGGCCAGAAAAAATCCGGCCATGCGGAGCCGGGCAGTGCGGTGCGGGCAATCACGGGGAGAAAGGTTGCGGTGATGATGTAGCCAAAGCCGGACAGGCCATAGGCCAGCGTGAGCAGGGCTTTCTCGGTGACGCTTCCCGATGCCGGAGCACCGGCCTGTGTGGATGTCGCTGGCAGGACCGTGGCATCCGGCGCGCCGAACGCGCGCCAGACAATCGCTGTCATGATCGTGGCCAGCAGCGCGAACGCCAGCCATCCGGTCGGCGCATGCCAGCCCAGCTGCACCATCAGGCCGGCAAGCAGGCCGCTGCTCGCAATGCCCACCCCGGGACCGGCATATACAACACCGCCCGCTGCCGGCGACTGCAGCCGTGACAGATGACCGAGGCACCAGCTTGACGTAAAAACAAAGGCGAATGAGGTCACAAGTCCTGCAAAAAAACGCAGCCAGGGCCAGGCCGCCGGCGCATCGAGTGCCATGGCCGCCGTCAGCACGCAGGTCATCGACAACCCGCCGCGTACCATGACCGAGCTGCGCAACGGAGCCCATGCGGTGCGTTTCCAGAACGTAGGCTGGAGCGCGCACAGCAGTGCGCCGAGCAGGTAGCCGACATAATTTGCGCTTGCCAGCCAGCTTGCGCTTTCCAGATCCAGCAGACCATCATGCAGCATCATTGGCATCAGCGGCGTGAAAGCAAAGCGGCCTATGCCCATGGCGACCGCCAGCGACAGCGTGCCGGTCAGCGCAATGATCAGGGGACGGTGTTCTGGTGGCATGACAGGGGAATCTCGGCTCATCGTGGCGTGTCGTTGTTCTTGGAATGATTCGCGCAAGACCTTGATTGTAGTCGCAAAGCAGTGTTGCTTACGACGCCGGATCGCGCAAGGGACTCACTGCCCGTGCTTGCGAGTGCACAAGCACGACAGACTCTGTGATCACTACACTTTTCCGAACACCGCTCAGCGGAGGTCGGGAGAGGATGTGGAGGTACTAAAGAACATTAAATCAGTGAAGCGGCGTGAGCGAGTGCCTTCATCACCGCGCCAGCTGGTGCTACAGCATCCGCGCGGCACGACCGGTACCGAGCCTTATCCTCACCCGGACGATACGACAGCTTTTCGTCAGTGGTTCGAGCAGGAAGGCTATGTGGTTGTGCGCAATGCGGTGCCGGCCGCGTTGTGCGAGTCCGGCATCAAGGCGTTTCATCGAGAAGTTCTGCCAGATCGGCTGGGTTTTTTCGAGCGTCATGCATCTGGCCGTTACGAGCGTCATGTGCTGACCGATACCGGCTTTATGAAGTATCCGCTGATGAACCTGCAGGACATGTCCGGGAAAAAATATCCGGTATTTCGCAGCACAGGTCTGGAATTGCTCACTCAGCCGTGCATACAGCAGGCAGTGCAAGTGCTGTGCGGCGAACCAGGTCGGCTGGTGCACACGATGTACTTCGATGGCAACCAGACGACCTGGGCGCACCGCGATGGGCATTACATCGATTCTGGTCAGACAGGAAAGATGATCGGTGTCTGGGTTGCCGCTGAAGACATTCATCCGGAGGCAGGCCGGTTCTTTGTGCTGCCGCGCAGTCATACGATGAATGTGCCGGGAGAATCGGGAGATCCGAACAGCGACGAATACAAAGCCCGAATGGCCGAGTTTGTCCGTCACGGCCCGTTAGATTGCCTTTCGCCTGTGCTCAGGCAGGGCGATATGCTGATGTGGAATTCGATGGTGATTCATGGCAGCCTGCCGACCACCGATCAGCGACATTCACGCCGCTCATTTACGGCGCACTATGTACCACGCTCGCACCAATACCAGTGGAATGTTCGTTCGCAGGCCTCACGCACGAGCATTGTCGTTAATCAGGTGGAAGTGATATTGCATCGTGACGACAGTACCTGGCTGCGACAGATGCGCAGTGCGGTACGTTCAGGAATGCCAAGGGTGTATGGACTGGCGCAGGCGATACGCCGCGCGGCGTCCGGTATTTCCTGATCGTCTCAGAAGGGCGCGTTGGTCGTGCGCTTGCAGTGCCCGGTAATCAGATCAAGCCGTTTTTCGCCGTCCAGGTCGATCCACTGCCTGAATTCTCCATTCGAGCGGTCAAGTGTCACATGCTCGCCCAACACGATCAGGCCGTAGCGCTTGAACATTGCCGGCCGGTAGATTTCGAGTACCGGACCTTCCACTTTGAGCGTGCCCTTGCGGTTTTTTGAGATCGTGAATTCGCCGGTATACCAACCGGTCTTTTCTTCAAAATCAAATTCGGCGGGAATCGTGATCTTGTCTACCTCGAAAGGCTGTGTCAGGCCTTCATTCAGCCGGCTGACCTCCACTTCACAGACAACCTCCAGCTTGCCCTTGCTCTGGAAATTCTGTTTGGGTTCTTCGCCCCAGCGCAGCACCCGGGTCGCCGTCAGTACGCCCAGCAGCAGTGCCACCACGACCAGACAGATCAGTATCACGCTTATCCGTGAGCGACTCATGTTCATTCTCCGGGAATATCAGCACGATGTGGCGCAATGCGCTTGCGGACATGGTCTAGCAAGCCCTCGCAGGCATCTTCGACAAGGTCGAGCACCTGTTCGAATCCGTCGTGCCCGCCATAGTACGGATCCGGGACGACCGGTGCCTGATGACGACGGCAGAATTCGGTCAGCCGTCGCAGCTTCCTGCGGTGCTCATCCGGGCAGCGCTGCTCGGCCAGCGCCAGATTGTCCCAGTCCATCGCCAGCAGCAGGTCGTGACGTGAAAAATCATCGCGCTGTAGCTGGCGTGCTCTGAGATCGGACAGATCGTAGCCACGGCGCTTCGCATGACGCTGGCTGCGCTCGTCCGGCGCCTCACCGGGATGGTAGTTGTGGGTGCCGGCGGAATCCACGTGGATTTGCTGTTCCAGCCCGTGATGTCGGACCAGATGGCGGAACACGCCATGGGCAGTCGGGCTGCGGCAGATGTTTCCCATGCAGAGAAACAGAATGCTGTACGTGGGCAAAGATGTTGTCATTATGGTTTTCTTGCGCGAAACAGGCACAGCCGCGAAACAGGCACAGCCCTGTCTGTGGTGCAGTGCTTTATTGCAGATTATGATGCCATGAAATTCAAATCATGCCAGCCGTGAACGGCGCGGCAGACAACGGCGGAGACCCATGGACAGCGCCAGCTCGCTCACCGACAACGATCATGCAGCCCCTGATGCCGAGCCCGGCGGTCCCGGCACCGCATCCCGTGTGCGGGCCATACTGGTAGGCTCGGTAGGCAATCTGATCGAGTGGTACGACGTTTACGCATATTCGGCATTTGCGCTGTACTTTGCGCCCTCGTTTTTTCCTTCTACCGATCCCGTCGCTCAGCAATTGTCCGCCGCGGCGGTATTCGCGGCTGCTTTCGTCATTCGTCCCGTGGGCGGCGTTTTCTTCGGGTGGGTCGCTGATCGTTATGGCCGGCGGCGTGCGCTGATGTACTCGGTATTGCTGATGTGTTTCGGTTCGCTGATGATTGCGGTCAGTCCCACGCATGCGCAGATCGGCGCCGGCGCGGCGGTCATACTGATCGTTGCGCGTCTGCTGCAAGGTCTGAGTCAGGGGGGAGAATACGGTGCCAGCGCGACCTATCTGGCCGAAATGGCAGATCCTCGTCATCGCGGCTTTTATTCCGGTGTCTGGTACACCACACTGATTGGCGGGCAGCTGGCAGCGGTGCTGTTGTTACTGCTGCTGCAAAAGGTGTTTCTGACACCCGAAGAACTGAGAGCCTGGGGCTGGCGCATTCCCTTCGCCATTGGTGCGCTGCTGTCCCTGTATGCGCTGCTGATGCGGCGCGATATGCACGAGACAGATCATTACCGCGAGGCGGTTGAGATGGCGCCGTCATCCGGGTCGCTGAAGACTTTGTTCGCGCACTGGCGCGAGCTGCTGCTGGTGATCGGCATAACGATCGGCGGCACCAGCGCTTTCTACACCTATACGACTTATATGCAGAAATTCCTGAAACTGTCGGTGGGACTCGACGAGACGCAGGTGACAACCGTGGTTGTCGGCTATCTGATCGTCGCACTGTTGCTGCAGCCCGTGTATGGCGCATTGTCCGACAGGGTCGGACGCAAGCCGCTGCTGATCTGGTTCGGTGTGATGGGCGTGGTCTGCACGGTGCCTTTGCTGACGGCCCTCTCGCAGACCAGGAGTCCCTGGGTCGCTTTCTTTCTGATCTGCGGCGCCTGGCTGATTGTCTCGGGCTATACCGCTATCACCGGCATCATCAAGGCGGAATTATTCCCGACCTCGGTGCGTGCGCTGGGCGTGGGGTTGCCTTATGCGCTGACCGTTTCGATATTCGGAGGCTCGGTGGATACTGTCGCGCTGGCGTTCAAGCAGGCCGGACACGAGAGCTGGTTCTACTGGTATGCGACAGGCTGCATCGCGTTGTCGCTGCTGGTGTATCTGGGAATGAAAGACACGCAAAGGCATTCACGGATGGAGCAGCATGTGTAGCGCTGCCGCCCGCTGCTACATGAAATTGCGCGTGTGAAGGCTGGAAAGCTGCTCGGCTTCTGCCGGCGCGAATCCCAGCCGCACCAGCCGTGCCTTGCGGCCAGTCGCCATGTCCTGCTTCAGTTTTTGTACGCGCTCGAAGCCCGCTCGTATTGCCTCGGGATCGGTGCTGCCGGCAGCGAGCAAGATGAGTGCATCGAATACTTCTTCATTCAGACCGGCACTGGACGCCAGAGCGTCGTAGCGCTGCTCGATGGCGGCCTTTAATGCAGAGAGATAGCCGGGGTCTTGCGACAGCCGGTACTCCAGATGCGCCATGCCGAACGCGACATGGCGAGCTTCATCGCGCGCGACCAGCTTTGCGATCTGCCGTGTGACCGGATCGGGCGCGTGCTCATGCAGGAAATTCAGCAGATTGACGAAACTGCCTTCACCCAGCACGGAAAGCAGGAAAGCGCTACTGGAAAAATCGCCGGTCTCGAACAGTGTTTTCAGCGAGGCCTGACCGCCAGCGCCGGACAGTGAGGGATTCTCGCGACGGAGCATCGCGCGGCGGGTGAATACCTCGACGTGTCGCGCCTCATCCGCACACTGTATCGCCAGCAGCTGCACGATTTCGCGGAAATGCGGATGTACCTGACCCAGATGGCGCGCGGGCACCAGCAGCGCGGCATTCTCATTCTCGATCAGGTACGTCATCACCTGAACGACGGCATTCTCGACATCATCAGGAATATTGACCGGCTGCGTCCAGTCAATGGCAGTCGCGGGATCCCACTGACCCGATAAGGCCTGTCTGTAGAGCTCGGCGGCCGATTCGGCCCAGATCTCGGATTTATCGCTGAAACGAAAATCGAAGCCGGGACTGCCTGCTTCTATGGTCGCGCCGCGCGCTGCGACGCCCCATCCGGCTTCGGCATGCTCAGCGACTGCGCCTTCCCGCTGTCGATCTGCTTGTCCGCCGCGTTGCGCGCTCTCCCAGCGTCCCAGCTGGAACGGGCCGCGCGTGATCAACGCATGCCCTTCGGTGAATGCGACCGCATGTCCCTGGCTGCGACACCAGGCGAGCAGGTGCATGTCCCAGTCGGGTGAGCTGGCATCCACACGCAGCGTGGCGCCGATCTCGATCGTATCCAGCGCGCGCCTGATCAGCAGGTGGGCGCCCTGATCGAGTCCGAGCGACTTAATATCGATAGTCGCTTGCGGTGATGTTGCCTGCAGCATCGTAGAACTTCTCATCATCGACGGCGCGTTCAAGCGCGGCATAGCCGCTGGTGCGCCCTGTTTTCCATTGGCGCAGACCTTCCAGCTCCAGCAGGGGACGCACGGCGGGATCGTCCCAGCGCATGCCCAGCAGAAGCTCGGTGAAGCGTTGTATCAGGTCCTCTGGTGCGCCCGGACTGACGGTGAAATTGCAGTGATCGAAGGGCGCGGTACGCGCGACCACTTTGGTCTGTCCGGCCGGCAGCGTGCCGTCGGAGGAGAACGCAAGGTGATTCGCGTCGATCATCCATGCGGCATCGATCTTGCCCTGCACCAGCGCTCTTGCGGCATCCAGTTCACCGCCGACATGGTCACCATGTTTGCCGCCGAGGACATCGAAGCGCTGCGCGGTGTAATCCTGGTTCGCGACGAGGCCGGCCTGGCGCAGATGATCCATCGGTATTAACGTCGCCTGCGGCGAATCGATCGCGCCGAAGCCGACGGTTTTGCCTCTCAGCGAGCCGACATCGACAACGCCCGCATTGCTGCGCACGACCAGTACCGACGTCAGATCGCAGTCAGTATCGCGCATCGCCACCGCCGATACTTTCATGCCTTTCGCGCGCGCGATTCGCTCCGCCCGCACCCAGGCCAGCGGAGAATTCCAGGCGACATCCAGAGTTCCATTGAACTGGTCTTCGACCTGGCGCTCGTAATTGGAATACAGCACGAAGTCAAACCCCAGTCCGTGCTCATGGAACCACTGCTTGAAGCCTTCCCAGATGGTGACGACCTTGGGCGCATACGCGACCGCGCCCATGACCAGTGTTCGTTGATTCATGGGGATTCCTCAGAATAAGGGCAGGCCGGTAACGGCCTTACCGATGAAGTCGTACAGCACGTCGGTGGTGGGCGCCATCACGTGCGAGGCGCGCGCATCGCGGAACAGCCGCTCGACGCCGACCTCTTTGCGGAACGCGGCGCCGCCGCAGACGCGCATCGCAATATCTGTCACCTCGAGAGCGGTCTCGGCACAGGCCGCTTTTACCTCCAGCACATGCAGCATGGTGTCGGCTCGGTTGCCGCGAACAGCCGTCAGCGTATCCTGCAGCAGCGCATTGGCCATGTCGGTCTTGATGCGTGCGCGGGCCAGATACGCACGTATCGTCGGCAAGTCGGCAAGCGAGGTATCCAGATGCTGATGGCGCGTGCCGCCGACATGCGCGACCGCGCGCGCGAGGCTGCCCTCCATGGTGCCGACCGAGCAGGAGGCGTTCAGCACACTGAACCATGGCAGCACGACACCCATCATGATGTCGAAGCCTTTGCCATCCCCACCAAGCGCATTCGACGCCGGGATGCGCACGCCGCTGGCAGTGACCGGCGAGGACGCATTGCCGCGCATGCCCATGCCGTTGAAGGGCGCAGCCAGCGTCAGGCCTTTTGCCTTCGCATCGACCAGCCAGATACTGCTCGCGCCCTCGGCGGCCAAGGGCTTGCTCGACCAGACATACGAGTCGGCTTCAAACGCGGAGGTGATCCAGCTCTTGCGCGCGTCGAGCACGATGCTGTCGCCGTCTTTTTTTGCGGTGCTGGCCGGAGCCCAGAAATGACTGCGCGATTCAACCTCGGAGAATGCGAGCGTGGTCAGGTGGCAACCGGCGGCGATCTCGGAACGGACGCCCTTGTCGCCAAACTGCTCGATCACGGCCACAGCGCAGTAATGCATGCAGACGATCATCGCAGTGGACGGGCAGCTTTGCGCAAGGCGCGACACAACGGCGCTGGCCTCGCACAGCCCCAGTCCCTTCCCGCCCACGTCCTTGCTGCTCACCAGGCCCATCAGGCCTGCGCGGGACAGTGCGTCAATCACGGGCCGGGGAAATCGGCCCTCGGTGTCAGTTTCGGGCGCGAGCGCGTCAAGCTGGCCAGTGATGATCTGGTCGAGGGTATCGAGGTAGTTCATTGGGAATAAAGTTGGGATCGTCGGGAAAGCGGGCAAACCGGGAGGGAGCGGTGCAGCGGCATCCGACCGCTTTATCGAAGCCGGAAGTATAAATCAGGCGGGATATCGCCGCAGGCGGCATGCGCCCGGAGACAGAGCGGTGCTCACATTGCGCAGGTGCCGTGCAATACCTCGGCCGCGACCAGCACAAAAGGCTTGCGCTCGCCCTTGTCCTGCACGCGAACTTCAAAGAACTGGCTCTGCACCCGGCCCCCCTTGCGTACGGACAGAACTTTATAGGACGTCTGCGATGAGCCAGGATCGAGCACGGTGATTTTCCAGCTGGCGTTGTTGACGAAACGGCCCATCATCTGGCCAGTGTCGCGCTGGACGATGAATTCTGCGCCAGTCACGGTTTCGTAATAGTTTTTGCCGCCGGCCAGCGCGTCCAGCGTGCCGGTGGCGCTGATTTCCGATGCGCCGACGATAGTGCAGGTGAGATCAGATGCTGCATGGACTGGCGGAAGTATGACCACGGCTGCAGCCAGCGTGGCGACACGGGCATACAGCATCAGGGCCTTGGGCGAGGTACGCATGATGATTTTCGTCGACGGAGATACGTGATGATACTGTCATTACGTCGCCACTGCAGACGCCTCACAGCTCACCGAGCCCGATCTCGGCGGCCAGCGTCGCAATGGCAGAGCGCCGGTCGGGAAAGCTATGGGTGTAAGCCCGCAATGCGCTGCGTATATGGCTCTCGAATTCCAACGCCCGGTAGTAGCGGATCACCCGATCTTTGCCCAGAAAATCATACGCTGTCACTTTGTATGTCGCCCAGGCGGGCCAGTCGCGAAAAAGCTCGCTGATTTCCGGGTCGCCGCCGTGCAGCCGGCATTCGAAGCCGCTTTCTCCGAACTCTGCAAAATACGGGCTTTGTGTCGGGTCAGGGCCCATGCATGCGCGCAGCTTTTCCGGATCGCTCCAGAGCAGATTACGCAAACAGAAATCGAGGACTTTGTCACGCTCCGGATCAAGGAAATCGAAGGGCAGCATGTCTGGCTTGTAGAGAAAGTGCATCACAGGCTCCGGGACAGTTGGGCGATGTCCGCTGGTTCCAGTGGATAACCGGATACAGATCCGGTGTGCGCGGCCATACCGACCGGTTATGGTGAAATCAGTCGGGTGGCCTGTGAAGGGCGGACGCGTCAACTGATTGGCACAGGCTTGGTGATCAGGGACGCATGCGCATTTACGTTGCTGGTTTGCTGCAACTCGATCAGGATTTAAGCAGGGTCAAGCCTGACCCTGTGCAGCACGGACGAGGCCGACCTCTCAGCCGGCCAGTACACGACGCATCCAGAGGCCGATATCGTCGATTTCTTCTTCGCAGACCGAGTGCGGCATCAGGTACTCATGCCATTCCACCGGGTGACCGAGCTCTTTCAGCAGATCGCGCGAGGCTTCTGCGCGGCTGATCTGAACGACCGGATCGCCACGGCCATGTGCCATGAAGATGGGGGTGTGCAAATTGGTGTCGCTGCGCTCATCCCTGATCACGGACGACAGAGGCAGATAGCCCGACAGGCAGATCAGCCCGGCGAGCTTTTCCGGGTGACGCAAGCCTGTCTGCAGCGTCATCGCGCAGCCTTGCGAAAAACCGGCAAGAATGATGCGCGAGGTGTGAATGCCGCGCTCGTTTTCGCGGGCGATCAATTGTTCTATCTGCATTTGCGATTTGCGCAGCCCGGCCTCGTCTTCACGACGCACCAGATCCATGCCGAGGATGTCATACCATGCGCGCATCACATAGCCATTGTTGATCGTGACCGGCATCGTCTCCGCATGAGGAAAGACAAAACGTATCGCCGGGCAGCCGGACAGATCGAGCTCGCGCACGATGGGCACAAAATCATTGCCATCCGCACCCAGGCCGTGCATCCAGATGACGGCGGCAGATGGCGATTCGCCGGTGCTGATCTCTACGGTTTCAAGCATATTCATCTCTTTTGAACAGGATACGGCATTTTATTTTTGACGCAGGGCGGATTTCGGACGGAAGGACTTGCATACCGTGTCATGAGTTTCGATGTAGGGGCCGCCGATCAGATCGATGCAATAAGGCACTGCAGCGAAGATGCCGCCGACGATAGGGTTGCCAGATTCATCCTTCAGACCCTCAAGGGTCTCGCGTATCGACTTCGGCTGGCCTGGCAGGTTCATGATCAGTGCCGCATGATCCGAAGTTTCGCGGATCACGGCGACCTGACGCGATAGTATCGCCGTAGGCACGAAGCGCAGGCTGATCTGCCGCATCTGCTCGCCAAAACCCGGCATCACTTTGGTGGCCACGGCAAGTGTGGCTTCGGGCGTTACGTCCCGTCGCGCGGGGCCGGTGCCGCCGGTGGTCAGCACCAGATCACAACCGACATGATCGACCAGCTCAATCAGGGTTTTTTCGATCTGCGGCTGCTCATCGGGGATCAGACGCGTCTCCATTTGCCAGGGGCTGGCAAGCGCCTGCGTGAACCAGTCGCGCAGCGCGGGCACGCCCTGGTCTTGATACACCCCGCTGGAGGCACGGTCAGAGATCGATACCAGGCCGATGATCAGCTCGTCAGGATGCGTCCTCGTCTTCTTCATGGTCTTTGTCGGAGTCAGGGATGGGTGCGGGCGCTTGCAGCGATTTCAGGATCTGGAAAATTTCGCGATAGGCCTTCGGCGGCTTGTTGTCTGCCTGTTCTTTGCGCGCATTGCGTATCAACGTGCGCAACTGTTGAATATCCAGCTCAGGGTGCTGCGATCGCAATTCGGTCAGTGCGCCATCATCGGCCAGCAGGCGCTCGCGTTGTCGCTCTATCGCGTGCAGTGCGGCAGCCTCAGCTCTGGACGTGCCGCGCCAGCTGTCGACGACTTTCTGGATCGCGGCGACTTCGGACTCTTCGAGGGAGCGCATTTTTTTGCCGACATACTGCAGCTGCCGGCGACGGCCCTCGTGGCTGCTGATCTGCTGGCATTCGAGGATGGCTTCAAGAACATCCTCGGGCATCGGGACTTTGCGTACGCGGTCGCGCGGCGCATCGACCAGGGTTTCTCCCAGTTTTTGCAGGGCGGTCATCTCGCGCTTGAGCTGCGACTTTGAGGGGCGGTCGTACTGTTGCTCGAATTCGCTGGACTGGAACCCGACCGAGCCGCGGTTGGCGTTAGGCATATTGAGCGGCCTATGTCATTCGTAAACGGCTGCTATGATACCCGCTTTGACTCCCTACCCGTAAAACCCGCCATGGACAAAGCCATCTTTACCTATAGCCAGGATCAGCTGAAAGAGATCGCCAGCGACATGCTGCGCTTCGCGCGAGAAAAGGGCGCGTCAGATGCGGTGGTCGAGATCAGCGAGGGCCAGGGGCTGTCGGTGACGGTGCGCAAGGGCAAGGTCGAGACGATTGAGCAGAACAAGGATAAGGGTATCGGCGTTACCGTATTTCTCGGCGACGGCAAGGCCATCCGGCGCGGCAATGCGAGCACTTCGGATTTTTCCGAAAAATCGCTGAGGGATACGGTAGAGGCCGCGTACAACATCGCGCGCTTCACCGCCGAAGATCCGGCCGCAGGTCTGCCTGATGAAGACGTGCTGGAGAAAGCGCCGCGCGATCTCGCGCTGTTTCATCCCTGGTTGCTGTCTGCGGAGGAGGCGGTGGAGCTGGCGATACGCGGCGAGTCGGCGGCATTTGCGGTCGACAAGCGAATCACCAACAGCGACGGTGCCAACACATATGCCCAGCAGTCGCATTTCGTGCTCGCGAATTCGCGCGGCTTCATGGGCGGCTATCCCTACTCTCGCCATTCGC
>JACCEC010695030.1_pt1 | contig 24028 bp, 18 predicted proteins | sample 7450121 | NCBI WGS metagenome assembly JACCEC01 (sample SAMN15323455, study PRJNA562643) | freshwater metagenome | isolation source: river surface water | place: USA:Blue River Watershed | collected 2017-08-18 | reverse complement strand
GGTTCCGACGAAAAGATGCGGATCGCGCCGGCCAAGGTGCTGCGCCTTGAGGAAGCGCTTGAGTACGTGCAAACCGGCGAGTTCGTCGAGGTCACGCCCAAGAGCATCCGCCTGCGCAAGCGCTAGGAATTCCGCTATATTTGGCCCATGGAGCACTTGCCGGCCTTACACCTTCCGTTTTTTGCCAACCTGCTCCTGCTGCTGGTCTTGGCCAGGGTGTTTGGCGAGGTCATGGAGCGCTTTAAGCAGCCCGCCATGATCGGCGAAATTCTCGCCGGGGTCGTACTCGGGCCCACCATGCTCAACATCATGGTGCGCAACGAAGAGCTCAAAGTCATTAGTGAACTGGGCGTGTTTCTTCTGGTGATCATTGCCGGGTTAGAAATCAACATTCGCAACATTGCCAATACGTCGCGCGGACGCAACCTCATAACCTCGCTTTTGGCGTTTTTTATACCCATAGGCTCGGGGGTTGCCGTGGCCAAAGCGTTTGATCTGGAGCTCGTTCCCTCCATTTTTGTCGGACTTTGTGTAGCCATTACGGCGCTTCCTGTCAGCGTGCGCATCCTAATGGACCTTGGTCAGCTCAAATCTGAGGTGGGCCAGCGCATCATTTCTGTGGCCATTTTTGATGACGTCCTCGCCCTGACGATCCTCGGTGTACTGCTTGACGTGAACAGTGCCAGCGACTCAAGTATTCAAGTTCTTGGATGGACGATCGCGTTGACGTTAGGCAAAATCCTCCTCCTCATGGCGGGCTTGGTGCTGGCGTACCGACTGATCAACAAGCTTACCGACCGCGAGAACTTTATCGAAGCACAGCTCGACAAATTGCTGCAGTTGATGCGCGGCAAGGAGTCCTTGCTGGCCATCATGTTTGCCTTCATCCTCATTTTTGCCTCCCTCACCGAGGCCGTTGGACTGCACTTCATCATCGGGGCCTTTTTCGCGTCCATGCTTTTGAGCAAGGAATTGCTCGGCGCTACTCATTTTCATGAATTTGAAAAGACGACACACGGCATGGCGATGGGCTTTCTCGCTCCCATCTTTTTTGCCGGAATCGGCCTTGAATTCCAGTTTTCCTCGATTTCAGAATGGGGCCTCCTCGCCGCCATTATTGGCGTTTCGTTCGGCAGCAAGATTGTCGGTGGCTACCTGGGCGCACGCTTTGCCGGACTCCGCCACCGCAAAGCCCTCACCCTCGGAATCGGACTGAACGCGCGCGGTATTATGGAGCTGGTGATTGCCAACATCGCGTACCGAGAAGGCCTAATCGGGGTGGAACTGTTTAGCATCCTCGTTATCATGGGCGTAGTCACGACGTTAAATACTCCGATGCTGCTCAAACGCTCGTTCACCTGGTTGAGTGCGGAACGGGACGAACTCTAAGTTTATGAAGCTACCCGGCGTTTTTTGGGCCTTGACGCTCGCCGCAACGTGGAGTGCCTCCGCGCAGTCGCCCAAGGCCGCAGCGCAGTCGCCCAAGGCCGACCCCATGGTCGCGCAGCGGCTCCGCGCCGACGTGTACACGCTGTCCGACGACGCGATGGAGGGCCGCAAGGTCGGAACCCGCGGCGAGCAACTGGCCGCCGACTACCTCTCGGGCCGCATGGCCAAGCTCAAGCTGGCGACCCACGAGCTGGCTCCGGCCTACCGCAGCACCTTCAGCGCACAGCCCAAAGTCCACGGCGTGGCCCACGGCGCGCCGGTAACCGGTACCAACGTGCTCGGCGTGGTGCGCGGCCGCCGACCCGAACTTGCCCCGCTCGTCATCGGGGCCCACTACGACCACTGGGGCTGGGGCGGCGAAGGAAGCCTGTACCGCGGCAAGGATTCCGCGATTCACAACGGCGCCGACGACAACGCCAGCGGGGTGGCCGCCGTGCTCGAGCTGGGCTACCGACTGCAGCGCGCCAAGCCCAACCGAAGCGTCATCGTTGTAGCCTTTTCGGGCGAAGAACAGGGCCTCTGGGGTTCAAACGACCTCGCCAAAAAGCTCGCCGCCCTGCCCGTCAAGCCCGCCGCCATGGTCAACATGGACATGGTGGGTCGCCTGGGTGCCACCCGCCAGCTGGCGCTCTACGGGGTCGGAACCTCGCCCGCCTGGCCCGAAGCCCTCGCGGCGGCCGGCGCCATTGAAAAATTCCGCCTTAAAATCGACTCGAGCGGAGTGGGGCCCTCAGACCACACGTCGTTTTACCTGACCGACGTGCCGGTGCTGCACCTGTTTACCGGCCAGCACGCCGACTACCACCAGCCCAGCGACGACGCCGACAAAATCAACTTCGACGGCCTCGCCGAAGTGGTGGACCTGGTGGAAGCCGTGCTGCGCCAGCTCGACGGCCGCGCCGAGGTTCCGTTCACCAAAACCAAGAGCAGCGCCAGCGACACGCCCCGGTTTAAGGTGACGCTCGGCGTGGTGCCCGACTACCTCTACGACGGCCAGGGAATGCGCATCGACGGAACCACCGACGGCAAGCCCGCTGCCCGCGCCGGCATTCAGCGCGGCGACGTGGTCGTGGCCCTCGGCGACCAGCCTGTGGCCAGCATGACCGGCTACATGGAAGCCCTGTCCAAATTCGCGCCGGGTCACGAAACCACGGTGACGGTGCTGCGCGACGGGGTGAAGCTGGTGCTACCGCTGAAGTTTTGACGAGCACCTAGTAGCTAGGTACTGGTCCTCTCCGCATTCGGTTATAACCGGATTTCACACATCAAACAACGTATCCTTTCGGTTATATGTCTGAAAAATAACACTTTAAATTACGCCACGCAATCGCTGCGCCCAACATCTCAGCCAACTAGCTAACTAGCTAACCAGCCAACCAGCCAACCAGCCAACCAGCCACCTAGTGCGCCTGCAACCAAGTCCGGCCCACGCCCGTTTCGGCCACCAGCGGAACCTTGAGCGCGAACGCCGCTTCCATCTCGGCCTTGACCACCTCGCGCAGCGCCTCCACTTCCGAAGAATACGCGTCGAACACGAGTTCGTCGTGCACCTGCAAAATCATGGGACTCGCGAAACCTTCACGCGGCAAGCGATCGTGAATGCGGATCATGGCCAGCTTGACGATGTCGGCCGCCGTTCCCTGGATTGGCGCGTTGATGGCGTTGCGTTCGGAATGTCCGCGCACCGCCTGGTTGCGCGAATCAATGTCGCGCAGGTAGCGGCGACGGCCCAGTAAGGTCTCGACGTAGCCTTTGGCGCGCGCAGCCGCAACCTGGTCGTCGATGTATTTTTTGATACCCGGGTAGGTAGCAAAGTACTGCTCGATGACTTCCTTGGCCTCGGTACGCGACAGGCTGCTTTGCTGGCTGAGGCCAAAGGCCGACACGCCATAAATAATGCCGAAGTTCACCGTCTTGGCCTGCGAACGCTGCTCCCGGGTTACGTCTCCGAGCGGAACGCCAAACACCTTCGACGCCGTGGCCGCGTGAATGTCTTCGCCGCTCAAAAATGCGTCAATCATGCCCTGATCGCCGCTCATGGACGCAATCACGCGCAGCTCAATCTGGGAATAGTCCGCGCTCAGCAGCACCCGGTCGTCTCCGCCCGCCACAAAAAGATCGCGCACCCGCTGCCCACGCTCGGTGCGAATCGGAATATTCTGCAGGTTGGGGTTCGTCGACGACAAGCGCCCCGTAGCCGCCACCGCCTGATTGAACGTGGTGTGGATGCGGCCTGTGCGGGGATTCACCAGCCCGGGAAGCGCGTCGACGTAGGTGCTCTTGAGCTTGCCTACTTGCCTCCATTCCAGCAACTTGTCGACTATTGGGTGAGCTGACCGAAAGTTTTCAAGCACCTCTTCGCCCGTGGCGTACTGGCCCGTCTTGGTCTTTTTGGCCTTGGGGTCGAGCTTCAGCCGGTCAAACAGCACTTCACCAAGCTGCTTGGGTGATCCCAGATTAAAATCCATCCCGGCGAGTTCGCGCACCTCCGCTTCGAGGCGGGCGGAATCTTCGCCCAGTTCGACGGAATAGCGCGCTAATCCGTCCAGATCTATGGCCATTCCGGCGCGCTCCATGTCGGCGAGCACGGGGACCAGCGGAGCCTCCATGCCGTGAAGCACACCCTCAAGCCCCGCGTCGGTCAGCTTGGGCTTAAACGCTTCGTGCAGGCGCCAGGTGATGTCGGCGTCCTCGGCTGCGTACTCGGCCACTTCGGCGGCCGGCACGTCGCGCATGCTCCGTTGGGCCTTGCCTTTGGGGCCAATAAGGGCCTCGATCGAAATCGGGGTATAGCCCAGGTAGTTCTGCGCCAGCGCGTCCATTCCGTGGCGCTGGTCGGGCTCGATGAGGTAGTGCGCCAGCATCGTATCGCGCAGCGTTCCGCCCAACCGAATCCCGTAGTTCGCCAAGATTTGGTAGTCGTACTTGAGGTTGTGGCCGATCCAGGTCAGGCTGGGGTCTTCCCATCGCGCACGAAACAGTTCCAGCCAGACTTGGACCTCGGCGCGGTCCGCCGGAAGCGAAACGTAGTAGGCCGTGTGGGCCTCCCAGCTCAGCGAAAAACCGACCATTTCGGCCTCGAGCGCGTCGAGCCCCGTAGTTTCGGTGTCAAAGGCCAGCTCGCTCAGGCCGTCGAGCGAACGCGCCAACGCCTTGGCCGCCTCAAAGGAGTCGATCAGCGTATAGGCATGGGGCTGCGTAGCCGCAGAACTTCCAGCGGCGCGGGGTGCGTCGTCCGCCACCTCGGCCAAATCGCCTCCGCCCCCAAACAGGTCCATCTGGCCGGCATCGCCCGCGGTGGATTTGGCGGCTGAACGGGCCTCGGCGGGCTTGGATTCGGTCGCCGAAGGAGCCGAAGGCGCCGCCGAAGCGGTACCCGGCAGGAGCTTGCGCGCGAGCGAACGAATCTCCAGCTCGTCGAGGAGCGCACGCAGCGCCTCTTCGTCGGCCGGCTCGCGCAATAGGTCGGCCTCGTCCAACTCGATGGGCGCGTCGGTCAAAATCGTCGCCAAAACCCGCGACAGCCGCGCAACCTCCGCGTGCTCTCGAACCCGTTCGCCGAGCTTTCCGGTGATTTGGTCGCCGTGGGCGAGCACGTTCTCGAGGGTTCCGTACTCGGCCAACAGCTTGGCAGCCGTCTTCTCGCCGACGCCCGCGATGCCGGGAATGTTGTCGACGGCGTCGCCCATCAAACCGAGAATATCGATAACCTGCTCCACGCGCTCAATCCCCCATTTTTCGCAGACTTCGGCGGGGCCCCAAACTTCGGCGGGTTCGCCGCCCCGCGACGGCTTGTACATTTTCACGCGGTCGGTCACCAGCTGGCCAAAATCCTTGTCGGGAGTCATCATAAACACCTCAAAACCAGCCGACTCTGCCTTGTGGGCGAGCGTGCCGATGACGTCGTCGGCCTCGTAGCCCGGCACGCCCAGCGCCGGAATCCGCAGCGCCCCCAGCAATTTTTGGATGTAGGGCACCGCCACCTTGATGCCTTCGGGTGTCTCGTCGCGGTTCGCCTTGTAGTCGGGAAAAAGCTGTTCGCGCACCTCCGACCCGCCAATATCAAACACTACCGCGAGGTGCGAGGGCTTCTCTTTTTCGATCACGTCGACGAGCGCCAGCAAAAACCCATAAATGGCCGACGTATCGAGGCCTTTGCTCGTCACGCGGGGGTTCCGCGCAAAAGCAAAGTAGGCGCGAAAAATCAGGGCGTAGGCGTCGAGCAAAAAGAGCTTTTTCATGGAATAATCGGGTAAAGGGGCCGAATCCGAAAGGTACGAAGTCCGTCCAACCGAAGTCCGCCCCAATCCCCTACTTTTGCGCTATGCCCTATGCCCTGGTCGTCATCCCCACGTTCAAGGAGCGCGAAAACATCGAGGCCATCCTCGAAGCCGTAATCGCGCTGCCTCAGGGTTTTGACGTGCTGATTGTCGACGACAATTCGCCCGACGGCACGGCGGACTTGGTGCGCAAGTCCCAAAAAAAGCACCCCGGCCGAATTCACCTGAACGAACGCAAGGGCAAGCTGGGCCTCGGCACGGCCTATATTCACGGCTTCAAGTGGGCGCTCAAGCACGGCTATGAGTTTGTGTTTGAGATGGATGCGGACTTTTCGCACGATCCCAAGGACCTCCCTCGCTTGCTCGAGGCCTGTGAGGTGTACGGAGCCGACCTTGCCATCGGTTCGCGCTACAGCAACGGCGTCAACGTGGTCAACTGGCCCATGAGCCGGGTGCTGCTCAGCTTTTTCGCGTCGAAGTACGTGCGCTTCATCACCGGAATGCCCATTCACGATACCACCGCGGGCTTTAAATGCTACCGCCGCGCCGTACTTGAAGCGATCGATTTCGAGAAAATCCGCTTCGTGGGCTACGCCTTCCAGATTGAAATGAAGTTCCGCGCATGGCGCAAAGGCTTCAACCTCGCCGAGGTCGCCGTGATCTTCACCGACCGCAAGGCGGGCCAGAGCAAAATGTCGCGCGGAATCATTCGCGAGGCGGTCTTCGGGGTACTTTTGCTGAAGCTTTCGAGCCTCTTCGGCCGGTAGCCCTTCGCAATGTCTGACACCCTACCTACCTACCTGATCAAGAATGCGCGCCTGGTCAACGAAGGGCGCACCTTTGAATCAGACGTTTTGCTTTCGGGCGGACGCATCGAGCGCATCGACGACCACATTTCGCCCAAAAACAACACCATCCAAATCGTTGAAGGCGGGGGGAAAATACTGATTCCCGGCGTCATCGATACCCAAGTGCATTTTCGCGAGCCCGGACTCACCTACAAGGCCGACCTCAGCACCGAATCGATGGCGGCCGTGGCCGGCGGGGTAACGTCGTTCGTAGAGCAGCCCAACACCGTTCCCGCCGCGACCACTCTGGAGTTGCTCGAGGCCAAGTTCGCCCGCGCCGCCGAGGTTTCGTGGGCCAACTACAGCTTTAGTTTGGGTGCATCCAACACCAACCTCGAGGAGCTCAAGCGCGCCTCCAAGCGCGACGTAGCGGCCATTAAAATGTTCTTGGGCTCGAGCACCGGCGACCTTTTGGTCGACGATCCCGCCGCGGTGGAGCGCATTTTTCGCGAGGTCGACCACCAGCTCATCGCCCACTGCGAAGACGAGCCGACGATGCGCGCCAACCTCGAGCGGTTGATTGCCGAGCGCGGAGGTCGCGAGCACCTGACCGCTGCCGACCATCCGCTGATCCGCAGCGAAGAAGCCTGCTACCTTTCGTCGTCGCGCGCCGTGGCCCTCGCCCGCGAAACCGGCGCCCACTTTCACGTTTACCACGTGTCGACCGGCAAGGAGCTCGACCTTTTTGACGGCGATGTTCCGCTGGCCGAGAAGAAAATCACCGCCGAAGCCTGTGTACATCACCTGTGGTTCAGCGACGCCGACTACGCCGAACTCGGCAACCGCATCAAGTGGAACCCCGCGGTCAAGACCACGGCCGACCGCGACGCCCTTCGCGCCGCCCTGCTCGACGGGCGCATCGACGTGGTGGCCACCGACCACGCGCCCCACACCCTCGAAGAAAAGCAGCGCAGCTACATCGACGCGCCAAGCGGTGGGCCGCTGATTCAGAATAGCTTGCCCGCCATGCTGGAATTGGCGCGCCGCCTTGACATCGATTATGCGCGCATCGTCGAGCTCATGTGCCACCAGCCCGCCCAGCTCTTCGGAATCGAGGAGCGCGGATTCCTTCGCGAAGGCTACCGCGCCGACGTCGTCTTGGTGGACCCCAACCGTCCGTACACCGTGCACGGCAGCGAAATGTTCACCAAGTGCAAGTGGTCGCCCTTCGAGGGCCGCACATTTGCCGCGCGCATCAGCCAAACCTGGGTCAACGGCACGGTGGTGTACCGCGACGGCAAGCACCGCAACGCTCCGGCTGGGCAGCGACTAGTTTTCAACCGCGGATGGTAAGAACTCGGATTTGGACCCTTGCGGTGGCGATAAGCCTCGCCCTCGCGGGCTGCGGCGACGGTGCCGAGCCCGAAAACCCGATCGCGCGCCCCAAGGACCTGATTCCGCGCGAAGCATTCACCGACCTCCTTACCGAAATGCACCTCATTGAAGGTGCGCGTGGCGGAGAACACCTCACCGGCGACAGCATCGCCGTGTGGAAAATGTACCACGCTGCTTTTGCGCGCCGCGGGTACAGCCAGGAACAAGTGGAGCGCAGCTACACCTACTACCACGCCGACCCCAAGCTCATGGTCGAGGTCTACCAAGAAGTGATGAACCGGCTTCAAAAGCAGGGCCACGAGCTCAGCAAGCCCTTAACTCCGAGCCCAAAAAAGTGAGCGAATTAGCGTTCATTCACCCTGAATTTGAGCGCATTGCCTTAGCGCTTTTTCGCTACCAGGCTACCCACAACCCCGTTTATGGGGAATGGGTCCGGTTGCAGGGCTTCGACACGGCGCGCATCGAGGCGGTGAGCCGTCTTGAAGACGTCCCGTTTTTGCCCATTGAAGCGTTTAAAACGCGTCACGTGCGCACCGGGCAATGGGAGCCCGAAGCCAGCTTCACCTCGTCAGGGACCACGGGCCAAACGCCTTCTCGCCACGACGTCGCGCGGCTCGAGGCCTACCTGCGCAACGCCGAAGCGGGGTTTGCCTACTTCTATGGTCCGCCGAGTAACTACGCCTGGCTGTGCCTGCTGCCAAGCTACTTGGAGCGCCAGGGCTCGTCGCTCGTCGCCATGGCCCAGCACTTTGTGCAGCAGTCGCCAGCGCCCGAAAGCGGTTTTTTCCTCAAGGGCCTCGACGAGCTGCGGTTCCGCCTCGAAACCCTAGAAGCCAACGGGGTGCCCACCGTCATTTTGGGCGTAACCTTCGCGCTCCTCGACTGGGCGGAATCCCTTCCCAAGCCCTTGGCCTTGAAGCACAGCATCATCATGGAAACCGGAGGCATGAAAGGCCGAAGGGTCGAGCCAAGCCGTGCCGAAGTGCACCAAACGCTTAAAAACGCTTTTGGCCTGGCGCAGATCCACAGCGAATACGGCATGACCGAGCTCCTTTCCCAAGCCTATTCCCAGGGCGACGGGCGCTTTCACTGCCCGCCGAGCATGCGGGTTCTGCCTCGGGACCTGGAATCGCCGCGGCTGCTTGCTCCGCTGGAGGCACGCTGTGGACTCAATGTCGTTGACCTCGCCAACGCGGACTCCTGTGCGTTCATCGCCACCGAAGACGCTGGCCGAGTTTTTGCCGATGCTAGCTTTGAGGTACTCGGACGCCTCGAGGGTGCCGAACTTCGCGGATGCAGTTTAATGGCCTTATAATGAAGAACCTACTCCTGACTTTAGCCCTTCTAGCGGGCAGCGCCGTCGCCAACGGACAGCGCATCCACGGCTACGCCAAAGCCAAAGTCAACGGCCAAGAGGCCTTTCAGCTCAACGACTCGACCGAGGTCAACGCCGTGCGTACCGACAAAGGCTACACCATCCAAAAGCGGGTTTGGGTGCCCAACGCCTCAATTTCCAACGGCGTAATCATGCCCGGTTCCGCACTGTACACCGACAAGGGCGTGCAAATTGGCCAAACCCTGGGTGCGGACCTGCCGCTCAAGGGCGCGCAACCGGCTACCGAGCGCAAGCTGCGCAAGTACCAGGTCGGACTCATCGAAGGCGAGGTGCGCAGCACCCACCTTCAAAGCGGATCCTGGCCCGAAGAGGCCTTGGTTGAGCTTTTGAACGCCAAGCGAAGCGGCCCGTTCTGGGATGCAGCCAAGTTGTTTTTCAAAACCAATGGGTTCAGCGAAATTGAGCCCGTCGACCTGCCCGAAGCCCTGGCCGAAGGAGGCTACAAGGCCTTCGTCCTCATGCGCGGTGACGTGGCAGGCGCAGCCCGCTTTCGAATTCTGGTGGTGACCCGCGGAGAATCTGCGGTACAAAGCCTCGTACTTGACGGCCCCGCGCTGGAGCTCCCGAAGTTCAAGTTGACCGAAACGGCTAGCTACGGCACGCTTATGCACGCCCAAAAACCCACAGCCGACTACAAAGAGGCCATCGACGAGCTGGCCTACCGCTACATGCCCATGACCAGTAACTAGTTGCTAGTAACTAGTTACTCCTTACTCGGCGACGACCAGCGCGTAGTTGCGCTTTCCCTTTTGAACGACCAAGTAGCGCCCGGCAATCAGGTCGCCTGCCGTGACCGTTTGGTCCGCCTCGGCGCGGTGCTTGTTGAGCGAAACCCCACCGGCTGCGAGCAGCTTGCGCGCCTCGCCCCGTGAGGGGAAAAGGGTGGTGTCGGGCGCAATCACGTCAAGGATTCCGAGTCCGCCCGACAAGGCGTCGCGCGAAATCCGCATTTGCGGAACCCCGCTGAACACGTCGAGAAGCGTGGCCTCGTCGAGCGTGCGCAGCGCGTCGGCCGTGGCCCCACCAAACAGAATGTCGCTGGCCACAAGGGCCTGATCCAGCGCCTGATCGCCGTGGACCCGAGCCGTAATGTCGGCCGCCAAAGCCTTCTGAAGGGCGCGCTGGTGCGGCGCCTGGGCGTGCTCGGCCTCGATCGCCTCGATTTCTTCGCGGCCCTTGAGCGTGAAAATCCGAATGTAGTTGCCTGCGTCGGCGTCGGCCGCGTTCAGCCAAAACTGGTAAAACTGGTAGGGCGAGGTGCGCTTGGGGTCGAGCCACACGTTGCCGCCCTCGGTCTTGCCAAACTTGGTGCCGTCGGCCTTCTTAATCAACGGCGTGGTGAGCGCGAAGGCCTCGCCGCCGCCCATGCGGCGAATCAGCTCGGTTCCGGTGGTGATGTTGCCCCACTGGTCGCTTCCGCCCATCTGCAGGCGGATTCCGTGGTGCTTCCACAGGTAGTAAAAGTCGTAGCCCTGAATGAGTTGGTAGCTGAACTCCGTGAAGCTGATGCCCGATTCCTGGCGGCTTTTCACCGAATCCTTGGCCAGCATGTAGTTGACCGTGATGTGCTTGCCTACGTCGCGAATGAACTCGAGGAAGCCCATTTCTTTGAACCAATCGTAGTTGTTCACGATGCGGGCTCCGTGCGGACCGCCAAAGTCCAAGAACTTTTCGAGTTGGTCCCGCTGGCACGAAAGGTTGTGCTGCAGCGTGTCCATATCGAGCAGCTGGCGCTCGGCCGACTTGAACGACGGATCGCCCACCATGCCGGTAGCGCCCCCAACCAGCGCATAGGGCTGGTGGCCCGCCCGCTGAAAATGCACGAGCATCATGACCTGCACCAAGTTGCCTACCCCAAGCGAGTCGGCCGTGGGGTCAAATCCAATGTAGGCCTTTTGGGGGCCCGAGTTCAAAAAGTCCTCGGTACCCGGCATGCTGTCGTGCAGCATGCGCCGCCAGCGGAGTTCGTCAACAAACGCAGTCATGCCACAAAGTTAGGGCGTCGCCGCGGCCGCGCTACCTTTGGATTATGATCGTGGTTAGCGGAGCCTCCGGCATGGTGGGCAGCCAAATTGTACTGGCCCTGCTCGAAGCAGGCATGGGTCCGGTGCGCGGACTGTACCGTTCTAAGTCCTCGTTGGATTCCGCCCGCAAAAGCTGGGATTTTCAGGGCCATGGGCAGCGTTGGGACGAAGTGGACTGGTTCCGCGCCGACCTCGAAGACCCCACCGACGTCGAAGCCGCGCTCGAGGGCGCCGACTATGCCGTGCACGCTGCCGCCCTCGTGTCGTTCCGAAAAAAAGACGAGCACCTGATGCTGCGCGGTACGCCGCTGTTAGCCGAACACATGGTCAACGCCGCGCTGCACCACGGGCTCAAGGGCCTGATCCACATTTCGTCGGTGGCGGTGCTGCAGGGGGCCGAAATACCCCTCGACGAGTCCGCCGACCCGCAGCGAAAAGGGCTCAACGCCTACGCGCGCAGCAAGTTCGACGCCGAAATGCAGGTGCGCCGGGGCGAAGTTGAAGGCCTCAACGTGCTGATTTTAAACCCCGCAGTGGTTCTAGGGCTACCGTTTTGGGCCGACGGCTCCAGCCGACTGCTGCGAAGTGCCGCCAAGGGCCTCCCGGTCGTTCCGGGCGGAAGCACCGGCTGGGTCGACGTGCGCGACGTGGCCGCGGCCGTGGTCCTCGGGCTTCGCCTACCTTCCTGGGGCGAACGCTTCATATTGAGCGGCAGTACCCAAGCGTTTGAAGCCTTTTACGGCGGCATGGCCGACCGGCTCGGCAAGCGCCGTGCGCCCCTCGTCCGCGCACGCTGGCCCTTCGAGCTCGCCTGGCGCCTGCTGGCCCTCGTCGAAGCCCTCGGCGGTCCTACTGCGCAGCTCACTCGAGACAGCGTGAAAGCCGCCACCAACCAGGGCGGCTACCGCAGCACCAAAGCCACGGCCTGGGGCACGAGCTTTCGGCCCTTCAGCGAAACCCTCGACTGGATTTCATCGGCGTGCAACTAGACCCCGAATTTCCGTTTGTACACCTTCCCCAATGGCTTGGCCCCGCTCAAGCGGATGCCTTGCTGGCCCACCTCGAGGCCCGAACGGACTGGACTCAGGGAAGCGTGCGCATGTTCGGCCGCCACGTCCCCGAACCCCGCTTAACCTTGTTTGAGGGCGATCCAGGTGTCGCCTACACCTACGCCCACCGACAGCTTGAAGGCCACGGCTGGTCTCCAGTACTGGCCAAACTCCGCGACGATTTTCGTGCGCAATTTGATCTGGAAACCAATACGGTACTCGCCAACCTGTACCGAGATGGCCTAGACTCCATGGGCTGGCATCGCGACCGCGAACCGGAACTTGGGCCTGACCCCCACATCGCCAGCCTCAGCCTTGGTGCGGCGCGCGATTTTGACGTCCGCAGCGACACCTACGGGACCACGCACCGCTTCACCCTCAGCCACGGCGACCTGCTCATTATGGGTACACAAAGTCAAACAAAGTGGACCCATCGCGTGCCAAAAAGGCTAAAAATCAAAAATTTGCGTATAAATTTGACGTTTAGACACGTTTTCTGTTGAATTTCACGGGCGTACCTTGACCCGCCCTAAACCGCCCCAAGCGCCCCTTGATGCTCCTCACAAAGCATAGCTTTCTCGCACTATGTGGATTGGCCATTTTGGTCAGCTGCAGCAGCGTAGGCGATACCGGGGCCGACGACCAGGTCCGTTCGTTTGCGTGGAGCGACCGGTCTCGACCATTGAGCTACCCAGGACCATTGGTTGAAGGAGACAGTACGATGGATTTGAAAAGCCTTCGCCTCATTGCGAACCTTGCCCACGGAGAATTTGACAGTATTCACCTCGCAGCCAACGATTCACTGTTCGCTAACGTTGCCGAAACACCCTACATGTCTCAACTCGAGGGGGTAGCGCAGCTCGAAGCCTGGCGCAAGGAGTTAGGTGACGTCTCGTACCAAGCCTTCAACGTGCGCGGAGTGCACAACCAAGGCACCCAAACCCAAATTTCGTATGTTTTTGGTCGATGGAACTCCACGCTCCTGGGTGATCAGTACCTCGTTTTTGCAGTGGCCTGGAACGCGCTCGGTAAGGCGACGGGGGTGGTAATGTGGCGCACGCCGTGGCCCAAATCATCGCGTCAAGAACTCGTTCCAAGCCGAACGCCCGAAGGATTCCACTTTCACTCTGCCTCCCAACTTGGAAGCGACTCCGCGGCCCGCAAGGCCATGGACTTTACTACATCGATTTACCGCAACAACCTGCGCGTACAGCAAGTACTTCTCGCCGACACCGTCGAATACCACGACGGCCAAGGCCAGTTTGGGTACTTTGACCGAGCCAAAGTGCTGGACCTTTTGGACCACCGCCCAAAAGACCACGTGCACCACGTACTGCGCTATACCTCGGTTATCCCCTGGCACATGCTGCGCTTTGATCGCGAAATGGCCGCCGTGGTCACCTACGAAGAGTGGGAAGACAAAGCAACCCGCGACGTCGAGGTCTACTCCTTTTGTCGTCTATATTTCTTTGACGACAAGGGCAAAATCAACAATTTTGTCTTTACCCGCCGTCGGGTGCACCCCGTTGGGCGCTATCCGCTGGTCGAGTAACCCACGCTAGTGCCCAAGCTCGCGGAGCAGGGCTGCAATTCGCTTCGCCGCCGTCTCCTCAGACTTTGCTTGGCCAATCTGGTGCAAGTGGTTGCGTTGCCGGCCGGGGAGCAAGCGCTGAAACGCGGTTTCAAGATCAGGATCAAACGCAAAAACCTCGGCCAAAAGGGGCGGAACCGGCATTCCGTAGCGGCTTTCGTCGGGCACGAGGCGCATTTGAGCCATGCTCCCCACGCGCAATCCGAGGTCATCGAGCCGCGCCTTCGACACCATAATCATGAACTCGCCTACAGCAGCCGTTCCCAGGGCGCACGACCAGGGCTCGCCGTCGTTGAGTTGCGCGACCAAGCGCTTGATTTTCGCAGTGCGAATCGGAGTAGCTACCTCGGCCGGAACCGGCGCGTAGCGCATTCCGCCAAGCACTTCGCTCACCGAAATGGTGGTGGCAAATTCCCAATGCGGCGCCTCCACGAAGCGCTAAATGTGGGCCATCATATCGTCGACCAGCGCGTCGAGGTCGTAGCGCGGACTCCATCCCCAGTCGCGGCGTGCCTCGGCGTCGTCGATGCGCTGCGGCCAGCTGTCGGCAATCGCTTGGCGAAAATCGGGGGCGTAGTCGATGGCGAACCCCGGCATGCGCTTCGCGATCGCTGCCGCAAGTTCCGCCGGAGTAAAGTCCACGGCGGCCACGTTGTAGCTGGTGTGTACGCGCAGCGACTCCTTGGGCGCGGCCATAAGCTGCAGGGTCGCGCGAATGGCGTCTTCCATGTGCATCATGGGCAAGCGCGTTTCGGCCCCTAAAAAGCTCGTGTAGCGGCCATCTCGGCGCGCAGCGTGAAAAATATCAATGGCGTAGTCGGTGGTGCCGCCGCCCGGAGGCGTCTTCCACGAAATCAATCCGGGATAGCGAAGCGAGCGCACGTCGACCCCAAACTTCTGGCGGTAGTACTGGCACCACAGTTCGCCCGAAAGCTTGCTGACGCCGTAGACCGTGGTCGGATCCATCACCGTGTACTGCGGCGTGCCAAGGCGGGGCGTGTTCGGCCCAAAGGCGGCGATCGACGACGGCCAAAACACGCGGTCGAGCAGGCCTTCCTTAGCCATGTCGAGCACGATGAACAGCGTGTCCATGTTGAGCGCCCAGGCCTTTTCGGGCATCTTTTCACCGGTCGCACTGAGCATCGCCACCAGTTGGTAGACTTCGCGAATTCCTTCGCGCTTCACAAGAGCCCGCACGGCCGTGGCATCGGTCGCGTCCAGCGCCACACAGGGCGCCGTGAGCGCGTCGGCGCGCAAGTCTGCCGCCCACACATTGTCTGCGCCGCGCTGCGCGCGGAGCTCCGCTACGAGTTCGGTGCCAATTTGGCCGCCGGCTCCGAGTACCAAAACCTTGTTCATTGGGTCAAAGTTAGGCTTGCATTGGGCCACGCGAGAGCTGACCTTTATCATGGTTTTTGCTTCAGCCTGTGCACGACCTTTGTATCATGGACCATTTGCCTGATTCGCAACCTGATTCACCCAAAAAGCGCCGCAAGCCGGTGCTGCGCAACCTGTACGACCGGGCGACGCTCGAGCGCCGTCTGGCCGCAGAACCCTTTGCCCGCCGTACCGTGTCGTTCTACCGCTACGTGCGCCTCGACGACCCCAAAGCGGTGCGCGACCAGCTTTTTGCCGAATGGGACGCCCTGGGCGTCTTTGGCCGCGTCTACGTGGCCCGTGAAGGAATCAACGCTCAAATCAGCGTGCCCGAGCCCAATTGGCCCGCTTTTGCCGACGCGCTGTATGCCTGGGCGGAATTTGACCGCATGCCCTGTAAGTTCGCCGTCGAAGACGACGGAAAGTCGTTTTTAAAGCTCACCATCAAGGTCCGCCACCAAATCGTGGCCGACGGGCTGCCTGAAGACGAATACGACGTGACCGACGTGGGTCGCCACCTCAACGCGGCCGAGTGGAACGCGTTGATGAAGGCCGGCAACGCCGTGGTGGTCGACATGCGCAACCACTACGAGTCTGAGGTCGGCCACTTTGAGGGTGCGGTGCTGCCCGAGGCCGACACGTTCCGCGAGGAGCTGCCCGAGGTACTCGAAAAGCTGCGCGGCAAAGAAGACGCGCCGGTGCTGCTGTACTGCACGGGCGGGGTCCGCTGCGAAAAAACCTCGGCCTACCTCAAGCACCACGGCTTTCACAACGTCAACCAGCTGCACGGCGGCATCATTGACTACTTCCGCCAGGTCAAGCAAGAGGGCCTCGAAAACACGTTCAAGGGCGTGAACTTCGTGTTTGACGAGCGCCTCGGCGAACGCATCAGCGACGACGTCATTGCCCATTGCCACCAGTGCGGAACGCCCTGGGACCACCACAGCAACTGCGCCAACAAAGCGTGCAATTTGTTGTTTTTGCAGTGTCCGTCCTGCGCCGCGGAGCACGAAGGAACCTGCTCGGCCGAGTGCCACGAAATCATTCACCTGCCCGAGGAGGCGCAAGCCGAAATCCGCCGCAACGTTGGCGCCCAGGGCGGAGCCAAGCGCTTTCACCGAGCGCGCCCCAGCGAATTTACCGAGGGCCAGTTTGTGCCCAAAACCACTTAAAAACCAGCGTTATGCCGTTTTACCACCAACTCGGAAGCATTCCCCCCAAGCGCCACACGGTCTTTGAAAAAGCCGACGGCTCGGGCATCCACTACGAACAGCTTTTTGGCACCGAGGGCTTCCACGGGATGGCCTCGCTGCTCTACCACCTGCACCGCCCGACAATGATCCGCACGATTTCGGAGCCCGTCGACGTGCGCCCCAAGGCCGCGGTAGCCCACAACTTGAACCCCCGCATGCTTCAGGGCTTCAACGTCAAGCCCGCCAACGATTTTCTGGCCTCGCGCCGCACGGTGCTGTTCAACGACGACGTCGCGCTGCAAAACGCCGCCCCGACCCGCGGAACCGACGGCTACTTCTACAAAAACGGCGATTCCGACGAACTCATCTTTGTGCACAAAGGCAGCGGCGTGCTGACCTCGCTGTTCGGAACCCTCTCCTTCGGCGAGTGGGACTACTTAGTGATTCCGCGCGGAACCATCTACCAAATCACCTTCGACGGGCCCGACAACCGCCTCTTTATCACCGAATCTCGGTCGCCCATCCTCACCCCCAAGCGCTACCGCAACGAGTTTGGGCAGCTGCTCGAGCACTCGCCGTTCTGCGAGCGCGACCTGCGCCGCCCGACGTACTTGGCGCCCACCGACGCCCTGGGCGAGTTCACCATCAAAATCAAAAAGGAGGGCCAGATCTACGACGTGGTCTACGCCTCGCACCCCTTTGACGTGGTCGGTTGGGACGGCTACCACTACCCCTACGCCTTTAATGCGCGCGACTTTGAGCCGATTACCGGACGCATTCACCAGCCGCCGCCCGTGCACCAAACGTTTGAGGGCCACAACTTCGTGGTCTGCACCTTTGCTCCGCGCCTCTACGATTACCACCCCAAGGCGATTCCGGCCCCCTACAACCACTCGAACATCGACTCCGACGAGGTACTGTACTACGTCGACGGCGACTTCATGAGCCGCAACCACGTCGAGCAGGGCTTCATTTCGCTGCACCCGGGCGGAATTCCCCACGGGCCGCACCCCGGCGCCTACGAGCGTTCGATCGGCCAAAAGGAAACCCAGGAGCTCGCGGTGATGGTGGACACGTTCCGCCCGCTGCGCCTGACCCAAGACGCGCTCGACATCGAGTGGCCGAACTACACCCAATCATGGCTTTAACAAGTAACCAGTAACTAGTAGCTCGTTTTAATTTCGCAGCATGTCTGACTTCCTTCCCTTGAACGGCACCGACCACGTGGAACTCTACGTGGGTAACGCCAAGCAATCCGCCCACTACTTCAAAACGGCCTTTGGCTTTCAGGACCTTGCCTACGCCGGCCTTGAAACGGGCCTTAAGGACCGCACGTCCTACGTCCTCAAGCAAGACAAGATCGTGCTGGTGCTGACCTCGGCCCTTACGGCATCAAGCCCCGTAAACGACCACCTGGTCAAGCACGGCGACGGCGTAAAAAACGTCGCCCTGTGGGTGGACGACGCGGCCAAGAGCTGGCGCGAAACCACCTCGCGCGGTGCCGAGTCGGCCTTTGAGCCCTACACGCTAACCGACGACCACGGCAGCGTGGTTTTGGCCGGAATCAAGGCCTACGGCGACACGGTCCACGTGTTTGTGGAGCGCACCAACTACCGCGGCGCCTTCATGCCCGGCTACATCGCCCTGAACCGCGAGTTTCAGCCCGCCGACTGCGGACTGAAGTTCATCGACCACATGGTTGGCAACGTGGGCTGGGGCGAAATGAACACTTGGGTTGAATTTTACGCCAAGGTGATGGGCTTCAACCAGCTCGTTTCGTTTGACGACAAAGACATCAGCACCGAGTACACCGCCCTGATGTCCAAGGTGATGAGCAACGGCAACGGCCGCATCAAGTTCCCGATCAACGAGCCGGCCGAGGGCCGCAAGAAGTCGCAGATCGAGGAATACATCGATTTCTACGGCGGTCCGGGCGTGCAGCACTTGGCGCTGGCGACCGACAACATCATCGAGACCGTGACCGCCCTGCGCGCCCGCGGCGTCGACTTCTTGACCGTGCCCGACACCTACTACGACGAAGTGCTTGACCGCGTCGGCGAGATTGACGAAGACCTGGCTCCGCTCCGCGAGCTCGGAATCTTGGTCGACCGCGACGACGAGGGCTACCTGCTGCAGCTGTTCACCAAGCCGCTCATGGACCGTCCCACCGTCTTCATCGAAATCATTCAGCGCAAGGGCGCCAAGTCCTTCGGCAAAGGCAACTTCAAGGCCCTGTTCGAGTCGATCGAGCGCGAACAAGAGCGCCGCGGCACGCTGTAAGCGACCGAAACGCTTTAAACGCAAAACGGGGGCCGCTGGCCCCCGTTTTTGTTCTTGCTAGCTCGGTCGCCCTTGCTACTGCTGGGGCTGGTTTGCCACGCCAAACTGGCGAGCGTACTTCTCGTACATCTGCACCATCGGATCGGCCATGTAGGACTCCTGGGTCAGGGCCATACCTACCGTGTACTGAAGGTTCATGCGGGCCAGCATCTGCAAGAACTGCAGGTTGGCATCGATTTCGCCGCGCACCTGGCGCGCCTTCTTGCCCTTGAACTGCCCGAAGTACTCGAGGCGCTGCACGATATCGGTCTTAAAGCCCTCCAGCATGCTGGTCGCCGTTTTGGCGTCGCCGGCGGCAAAATAGCCCTCAATCAAGCCGAGCGTGAAGTAGTCGTAGCCCAACTTCGACACCGGCATCTTCTCGGCGGCCGTGTTCAGCACCTCGAGGGCCTGGGCCTTCTTGCCTTCGCGAACGAGCGCAAGGGCAGTGCGGGCATAGGTTGCGCGCAGGTTGAACGTCGAACGGCGCACCGTCTCGTCCAAAAACACGTCGGGAACCTCCATGTTGCCAAAATTGAACTTGCCCGCGGCGCCCTCGGGGTTCACCATCAGGGCGTAGCTCTTCTCGGTATTCACGGTTCCAAACTCGTATCCGTTGGGCGCACTGGGCGTCGCGTACGGCGTGAAGCGGTACACCACCCCTTCGAGCTGCAGGTAGTCCTGGAGCCAGAAGAACGCGCTGGGCGAGCTTCCGACCGTGGTCGAGAAGTAAATCGGGCGCGTCCAGTCGTTGTTGGCGATCAAGTCAATCACCATCAAGTCGCGCTTCGCGATGATGCTGCTGCCCCAATCCCAATCGATGTAGTCGGGGAGCACCGCCGAGTCGCGCAGCAGGCCAGCCTTGGCCACCGCCGCCTTGTCGATGGGCACACGGAAGTTCTTCATCGGGAAGAACGGAAGCTTTTTGGGGCTGTCCGTGCCCGCAAAAGCCGTAAACATCACGGCGTCGTCGCTGCGGCGCGCGTACTCGAGGAAGTCCTTGGCGTACCAGCGGCCCTGCAAGCCCATGTCTTGGAAGTACAGCACGTCGCGGGTTCCCTGCACGTACTCGGCCTTCTCAAACGTGAACGGAACCGGCTCGCTGTCGTAGAACTTGCGCTTCATCATGTCGATGTACCAGTCGGTGTTCAGCAGCGACAAGTTGACAATGCGCACGTCGGTGCGGTAGCCCTCCACCTCTTGCACGTACCACAAGGGGAACGTGTCGTTGTCTCCGTTGGTAAACAGAATCGCATTCGGCTCGCAGCTGTCGAGGTACATCTTGGCAATGTCGCGCGCCGTGTAGCGGTCGCTGCGGTCGTGGTCGTCCCAGTTCTCGGCAACCATCAGCGTCGGAATTCCAAGCGTCAGCACCGTCACCCCTAGGGCCAGGGCCGTCGAGCGGTACTTGGCCAGCAGCTCGTACAGGGCCACAACGCCGAGTCCGACCCAAATGGCGAACACGTAGAACGATCCAACAAACGCGTAGTCGCGTTCGCGCGGCTCAAACGGCTTGTGGTTGGTGTACACCACAATCGCAAGGCCCGTGAACAGGAACATCAACGTCACCACCCAGGCATTGCGCTGGTCGCGCTTGGACTGGAACCAAAGACCGAGCAAGCCCAAAATCAACGGCAGCGCATAGTAAATGTTGCGGCCCTCCTGGCGCTTCATCGTGTCGGGCAGGTTGGACTGCGGACCGAGGCGCGCTTCGTCGATGAAGTCAATGCCGGTCATCCAGTTGCCGTTGGTCAGCTCGTAGCGGTTCTGGTCGTCGTTCTGGCGTCCGGCGAAGTTCCACATGAAGTAGCGGAACCACATTTGACCAACCTGGTAGTCCAAGAAGTACTTAAAATGCTCCGAGAACGTGATTTTCTGGTCGGGATTGGCACCAAAAATGCGCTGGTAGTTCTCGACGTGGTCCGCTTGATCTGACCACATGCGCGGGAAAAATCCGACTTCGTTTTTGGCGTAGTTTGGTTTCGCAGCCTTGCCGTCGTTCACGATTTCGTACTTGCCGGTCTCCTCGCTGTAGAGGTAGGTCGGCGAACCGTCTGCGTAGGGTTTTTGGCTGTCGAGTTTGCTGTTGAAGCTCTGCCCGTAAAGCACCGGCCAATCGCCGTACTGCTCGCGGTTGTAGTAGGCCAGCAGCGACATGGCGTCTTCTGGGTTGTTCTCGTCAATCGGCGTGTTCGCATTCGAGCGAATGGCGAGCACCACAAAGCTGGAGTAGCCGATAAGCAGCATGACCACGGCCAAGATGCCCTGCTCCACGAGCGGACGATTCGTTTTCACCGCCCAACGGATTCCGAAGAATACGCCCGCCACAAGGGCCAGAACCATCAGCACCGAGCCCGAGTTTTTGGGAAGTCCGATGCTGTTCACCGCGGTGATTTCAAAGAAGCCAAATAGGCGCAGGATAACCGGAATGATCACCGCAAAAACCAAGGCCAGTACAAACACCGAAACGGCGTTGGCCACCACCCATGTCTTCCAGGTCACCTTAGGGTAGTTTTTGTAGAAGTAAATCATCACGACCGCCGGAATCGTCAAGAAGACGAGGATGTGAACCCCCACCGAGAGGCCGGTCAAGTAGGCCACCAGCAGCAGCCAGCGGTTGGCCTTGAGGTCGTGGTCAGCCGCCGCCTCCCACTTCAGCGCAGCCCAAAAGGCCGCTGCCGTAAAGAAGCTCGACATCGCATACACTTCGCCCTCAACGGCGCTGTACCAAAAGGAGTCCGACCAAGTAAACGCCAACGCGCCCACCAAACCCGAACCGAGCACTGCGATGTTTTGGCCGAGCGATTCCTCGCCGCGCACCAGCTTCTTTGCCAGCATCGTAATGGTCCAAAACAAAAAGGGAATGGAAAGGGCCGACGAAAGTCCGCTCGTGAAATTGACCCAATAGGCCTGCTGGGTCACGTCGCCCAACGCGAGCTGCGACAGCACGTTAGCCACAAGCTGAAACACGGGGGCGCCCGGAGGGTGACCCACTTCAAGCTTTACCGAAGTTGTAATGTATTCACCACAGTCCCAGAAGCTTACGGTCGGCTCAAGGGTTAGCGTGTAGGTAATGAGGGCCACGACGAAGGTCGTCCAGCCCAGGGCGTTGTTCCAGAAACGGTAGTTGTTCATTGCTGCAGTCGTTGTGACGGAGCAGCGAAGATACCGAATCCTTACACGTCAAGGGTCAAATCCACCCCCAATTTGCCGGCAATGAGCTTGTGAAGCTTGGCGTTGAGCGAAGGGTGGTCGATGCCCGACAGGGCGTCTTCGGCAAAGGCCAGCATGAGCAGGGCGCGTGCCTCGGGCTCCTTAATGCCTCGAGCGCGCAGGTAAAACAGCGCGTCTTCGTCGAGCTGGCCCACCGTGCAGCCGTGGGAACACTTGACGTCGTCGGCAAAAATCTCCAGCTGCGGCTTGGTATTGACCTCGGCGCGCTCGTGCAGCACCAAGTTGGCGTTTTGCTGGTAGGCATCGGTCTTTTGGGCGTCTTGGTGCACATAAATCCGGCCGTTGAACACGCCCTTGGCGCCGTCGTCGTAGATGCCTTTGTAGTTCTCGTGGGAGGTACAGTGCGGAGCCCGGTGGTCCACGAGCGTGTGGTGGTCCACCAGTTGCTTGCCCTTGGCGAGCGTGAGGCCGAGCATGCGCGCGTCGGCGCCCGGCTCGTTGAGCAAAAAGTCGAGGTTATTGCGAATGAAGCGTCCGCTCGTGCTGATGGTGTGCACCTGGGCGCGGCTGTCGCGGGCCTGCTGAATGCGGGTGTGCTGCGTCAGGGCCGCGTCGGGCCCGTCGTGCTGCAGCTTAACCCAGCGGAGCTGCGCCCCAGCGGCCAAGTAGGCCTCGTCCACCGAATTGGTCCAGGTTGCCTGCTCGGTCAGGGATTGATGGCGCTCGATAATCTCGGCTTGCGCGTTCACGCCCAGCACTACGAGGCTGCGGATTTGGGTCGCTTGGGGCTCCGTACCCGTAGTAAACGACAAAACTTGGATCGGGCGGTCAACCACCACGTTGTCGGGCACCACCACATACAGTCCGTCCCAGGCGAGCGCCGTGTTGAGCTGCGCCAACGGCCCGAGCTCCTCGGTCAGCTTCGCAAAGTAGCGGTCGATGGTTTCCGGGTACTTTTTCCAGGCCGACGACAGGGTACACACGTCAAAACCGCGGTGGGTGGTGTCGCTGAGCCAGCTGGAGTAGCGTCCGTTCAAAAAAACTACTCGGTACGAATCCAGCTCGTTGACTAAGAATCGCTTGATGTCCTTGAACTCGAGGTGCTCGTCGTCAAGGGGCGCACAGGGCGGACGCAGCCCGTAGTGCGGCGCCAGCACTGGCTTCAGCGAACTGTACTTCCAGTCTTCGTCGCGCACCGTCGGAAATCCTTGGGCTTCAAAGCGCTCCATGGCCGCTCGGCGTCGGTCGCGCACCGAATCGCTCGAGTAGGCGGTCAGTTCCTTTTCGTGGAGCCAGTATTGGGCTGAAAGGCGGTCGTTCATTCCGCCTCTTTTTTGATCCAATCGTATCCGCGCTCTTCGAGGTCCAGCGCCAGCGATTTGTCGCCGGTTTTCACGATGCGGCCCTTGTAGAGCACGTGGACCACGTCGGGCACGATGTAGTCGAGCAGGCGCTGGTAGTGGGTGATTACCACAAAACTCGCTTTGGGCGAGCGCAACGCGTTCACTCCTTGGGCCACGATGCGCAGGGCGTCAATGTCCAGGCCGGAATCCGTTTCGTCGAGGATCGCCAAGCGCGGCTCCAGCATCGCCATTTGAAAAATTTCGTTGCGCTTCTTCTCGCCACCTGAGAAGCCTTCGTTGAGGCTGCGGCTCAAAAAACCCTTGTCCATTTCCAGCAACTGAAGTGCTTCGCGCATCTTTTTCAGCATCGCCGACGCGTCGAGGGCCTCTTCGCCTCGCGCCGTGCGCACCGCATTCAGTGCCGTTTTTACGAAGTTCGAAACGCTTACGCCCGGAATCTCAACCGGGTACTGAAAGCTCAAAAACAAGCCCATGTGCGCGCGTTCCTCGGGTGCCAATTCAAGGATTGACTGGCCGTCCCATAAAATATCGCCGCTGGTGACTTCATAGTCTTCGCGGCCTGCAATCACACTGCTCAGCGTCGACTTGCCGGATCCGTTCGTACCCATAATCGCATGAACCTCACCTGG
>JACCEC010453722.1_pt1 | contig 24029 bp, 19 predicted proteins | sample 7450121 | NCBI WGS metagenome assembly JACCEC01 (sample SAMN15323455, study PRJNA562643) | freshwater metagenome | isolation source: river surface water | place: USA:Blue River Watershed | collected 2017-08-18 | reverse complement strand
TCTAACTCGGATAAAATTTCAGGATATCGAGTTTGATAATAGTTCGTATCAAAAGCCAGACTAGGATTCCGTCCTTCATATTGTCCAAATAAAAAGAAATGTTCAAAGGGGTTAATTTCTCCTCTCAGAAAAGCTGCTTTAACATCAGGATTTTGTTCTAAATAATAGAAGGGATCAAAAAACGAATTGGGAGAACGGAGTTCAAACTGACCATAATCAATAAAATGTTCAACTGGGGTGAGAACACCTTCCTCAATTTGGGCTAATAAATCAGGATTAGTTTCTTGATAGTATAAACTATCAAAGATAGCATTTGGTTCATAACCGGAATCCAGACCGACTAGGAGAAAATGATCAAATGCTGTTGCAAATTCTCCGCTTTTAACGCTAGATGCAACATCAGGATATCTTGCTAAATAGAAAGTTTCATCAAATATTGTTTCTAAAGTTAACATTTTCTTAAAATTTCTCCTTAATAGGCTTCAGTCTTCAGTTTACTATAACAATAACAACCCAATTTTAAAAAAAACAGTAATAATAGAATTAACCAGAGGAAATCCCCCTGATGAAATTGGATGAGTATTGAGTAGGAGAAACCCATGACTCTTAATCCTAGCATCATCAATGCTGTTGAAAAATTAGGCTATCGTGTCACCAGTGGTGATGTCGCCACCCAAGCGGGAATAGAGGTTAATATTGCCCAACGGGAACTTTTAGCCCTCGCATCGGAAGCGGGAGGTCACTTACAAGTTGCTGAATCTGGAGAAATTGCCTTTGCATTTCCCCCAAATTTTCAAGCAATTTTGAGGAATAAATATTGGCAATTCAAGTTAAAAGACTGGTGGGAGAAAATTTGGAAAGTTTTATTTTATCTGATTCGGATTTCTTTTGGAATTATTTTGATTGCATCGATTCTGATCATTTTATTTGCGATTATTGCCCTTTTAGTTGTTATTAATTCTAGTCAAGATAACGAGAGTTCAGGAGGAAATGATAGTGGCGGTTTTATTCCGATTGGTTGGTTTATACCGGATTGGTGGTGGTTTGTTTCTTGGGATAATAATAATTATCAACGCTATGAAAATTATAACACAGATGATAAAAAGCAGATGAATTTTTTAGAAGCGGTTTTTTCTTTTATGTTTGGGGATGGAAACCCTAATTATAATTTAGAAGAACGCCGATGGCAAACCATTGGTACAGTCATTCGGAATCAAAAAGGAGCGATTATTGCTGAACAAATTACACCCTATTTAGATGAAATCGGAAGTTCGGTAGCTCAAGAATATGAAGATTATATGTTACCGATTTTAACCCGATTTGATGGCAAACCAGAAGTGAGTCCCGATGGACAATTAATTTATCATTTTCCCGAATTACAAACCACTGCCCAAGAATCAGAACCTCAACTGATCGCAACTTATTTAAAAGAAAGAAAATGGCAATTTAGTTTAGCCAACTCAGGGCAAATTTTAGGCGCAATTGGTTTAGGGTCGGTTAACTTAATTGGGGCGTTAATGTTAGGAAGTTTATTAAAAACACCTGGAATTGCTGGATATTTAACCGGATTTTTAGGGTTTGTCCAGTTTATTTATCCCATTTTATTAATTTATGGAATCAGTTTTTTAACCATTCCTTTAATTCGATATTTTTGGATTCAAGGGAAAAATAACAAGATTAATGAACGTAATACCATGCGGCAAAAAAGATCAAATATTTTAAATCAAGGCGGTTCAATCTTAAAGAAAAAACTCAATTATGCTCGTCAGTTTGCTAAAAATACGGTCATTAATCAAGCTAATTTAGCCTATACAACCGAAACGGATTTATTAGAACAGGACATTAAAAATTCTGATCAAATTGATGCAGAATGGCAAAAACGATTAGATCAATCTGAATCTAGTGAAAACTGATCTTAATCTGAAAATAACGTTTTAAAAGTTTTCCGACGATATCGCGGCGAGTCGGGAGTAAAATAACTCCACAGAGTTTCCCAATAAAAAAACGAAACTCCATCAAAACCGCGATCGCGGACAACTTTCATTTGTTGTTCAATTTGCTCCATCGGTACTGGATGACGTAACGTTCCCGTTAATAACCCAATAATCACCGGAACTTTTTGTCGTGTGCTTTGTACAGATTCATGGTTTAATTCTGAAATAAATTTAGTTATACTATCACGATAAACTTGTAAAATAATCTCATCAACTAATCCTTGATTGACCCAGGTTAACCAATCTTGTAAATACATTTCATAAGTATATTCATAGGGATTGGGAGATAAAGAAATGATACAATCTGGTTTAATTGCTTTAACTTTTTTAACAATCCGTTGCACTAATTCAGTAATTTTATTCGCTCTCCAGTCTCGCCATTCCTGATTATAACAATTATTAGGCGGAGATTGACCATTATGTTCTTTTTGATAAAGTTTAATGGTATACTCATCATAACCAAATTCAACGGGAAGACCAAAATGATCATCAAGTTGAATTCCATCAATATTATATTTTATGACTACTTCTAAGATTAAATCTTCAATAAATTGTTCAACTTCAGGATGCAATGGATTTAACCAGACATTTTCAATCGTCATCCAGTCTAAAATTTGATTAAAAATCCAATTTTTGATCTGGGTTTGGTAAGAAACATCTTCAGAATTTTGGAAATTATTTAACGCTTTTTCTCCTTTTAAAGTTTGAGCAATCCAGTCAGGATGACGTTGAACAATGGCAGAATTTTTAGGAGCCATAAATCCATATTCAAACCAAGGAATAACTTTTAACCCGTTTTGATGTCCTTCCGTGACAATTTTTGATAAAATATCTCCACCTAATTGCGTTAAATTTAATAAAGAATCTTGCGAACGACCGATAACTCGTCTTCCCACTGCACTTTTATAAAATGTGACTCCTCGGTTCCAAACAACCGGATAAATTGTATTAAATTTAAGCTCTGATAATTGATGTAACGCCCGATTGATTCCCCAAGGAAAAAATAATACACCACTACTAACATTGGTTAACCAAACTCCTCTAATTTCGTTGGGAATAATAACAATCGGTTGGGAAGATGTGGGAGGAATTAAAAAAGCGATCGCTAAAATTAACGATAAAATAAAACTTAAAATTCCATAAACAATTAAAAGTGATTTTTTTCTCAATTTTATCATTTTAAAATAAAAAACCAAGAGACTAAAACACAAATTAAAATAAATAAAAACTTTTTATTTTAAATACAAAACGACTATATTTTAGACGATTTTATTATAATTTTTTCCATTGATTATCAATATTTTGGGTAGTATCAATCGTTGTTAGATAATTCTTTTCATAATCTGTAAACGGTTGAGCTTTAGCAAGCTGAGAGGTTAATAAATCTGGCGTTGCGTCAGCAATATCTCCCTGACGCTGTTGTAAACGTTCTTGTAAAATATCCATCGGTGCTGTACATTCAATAATTTGTAAAGGTAATTGATGACTATTACAGGTTTCTATTACTTCTCCCCGTTGTTCTTGTTGATCATATTTAGCATCTAAAATTACCCAAAATCCTTGTTTTGCTAATAATAATCCTAACTCTAATAATCGTTGATAGGTTTTTTCGGTCATTTCTAAAGTATAGATTTCTTCTCCTCCAGGTTCATACAAAGGAACATGAGCCAAATGTTTTCGCACCGCATCAGAACGAATATGAATCGCATTTAATCGTTGGGATAATTTGCGGGCGGTTGTGCTTTTTCCTGACCCCGATAACCCGGACATCATCACAATTCCTCCAGAAGATCTTCGGGTATATTGCCAAGCTAATTTATAATATTGAATCGCATCTTGTTTGGCAATTTCTTTTTGTTCCTCAGAAACCGCAGGATCATCTAAAATTAATGAATTGACTTTACCTCTAACATAAGCTTGACGAGTTAAATAAAAGGGTAAAAGTTGTAATCCTTCCCAGTCTCCAGTTTGTTCAATATAAGTATTTAAAAATCGGTTTCCTAAATCCGCCCGTCCTCGTCCTTCTAAATCCATAACCACAAAAGCAACATCATACATCACATCTACAAAGCGAAATTCTTCATTGAATTCTATGCGATCAAACAGTAAAATTTGGTTTTGATACAGACAAATATTTTTTAAATGTAAATCTCCATGACATTCTCGAATCCAGTGATGATTAATCCGACTTTTAAACACTGCTTCATAGGTGTCAAAAAAGCTATCGGTGTATTGTTTTGTTTGTTCATATTGTTCTTGGGTTTGACAACAGCCAATATATTTTTGTGTTTTTTGATAATTCCCATCAATGGAATGACGCACTTGAGCCATTTCTCCCCATTTAAGAATAGTCTGATTAGTCGGACAATTTTGATGAAATTGAGCAACGGCTTTTCCTAACGCTTCCATTTCTGTCGTTGTCAATTTATCCTGGGTAAATAAATTAATAAACAAATCTTCTTCAGGAAATTGACGCATTTTTAAGGCATATTCTACCCCTGGGTTTTCCCGGTCTCCAAATTGAAAGCGATCGCCAATTTTAACTATTGGTAAAACCTCTAAATACAAGTCGGGGGCTTGCTGCTGGTTCATGCGTAATTCTTGTTCACAAAAATAGCGACGTTTTTCTAAAGTTGAATAATCTAAAAATCCAAAATCAACGATTTTTTTGATTTTATAAGCATACTCTCCTGTTAATAAAATAAAGGAAATATGGGTTTGTAAAAGTTCAATGGGTGCTTGTACCGGATGAGGATAGAAATCCGGCTCTAACATTTGTTGAATTAAGGGAGGCAGTGTAGAGTGAGTCATAACACAAATTGATAAAACCGAATTGAATTCAAAGACAAAAAGAATAAATTACTATTTTATTTTTATTATCTCTGAGAAAACAGCGATTTTTCCGAAATTGAAAATAAAAGTTACAAAAATTTGATAGCATTAATCATTGAATTGTTCAACTTGTTTTATCGATAAAGTCAATGACAGAACCCAAACCCTTTAATGTCTTTGGTGTTGGAAATGCCCTCCTCGATATTTTGGCATTAGTTGAGGATAATTTTATTCAAACCCATGACCTCAACCGAGGAGCAATGACCCTGATGGATACCATAAAACAGGGAAAATTGTTACAACAATTGGAGAGCCATCCCTTAGAATTACGTTGTGGAGGTTCCGCCGCTAATACCATGATGGCGATCGCTCAAAGTGGCGGGACGGGAATTTATTCGGGTAAAGTCAGCGCGGATACCAATGGCGAATTTTATCAACAGGATATGATCGCCGCTGGAATTCAATTTGAAATCGAACCCTCCGACACCACCCAAGGGCCAACCGGAACCTGTTTAGTATTGACAACCCCTGACGCAGAACGCACCATGTGTACTCATTTGGGCGTTTCCACCACCTTATCAGTCACGGATATTAATCTTGATCATTTGAGCCAATGTCAATACAGTTATATTGAAGGCTATTTGTGGGATGCACCCGAACCTCGTCAAGCCAGTATTCAAACGATGGAACAGTCGAAACGCCTAGGGGTGAAAGTGGCGTTTACCTTTTCCGATATGTTTTTAGTAGAACGGTTTGGAGATGATTTTCGCGCTCTTTTAACTGAGTATTGTGATGTTTTGTTTTGTAATGCGGATGAGGTGCGCCACTTCTGCGGAACTGAAGATTTAGAAGCTTGTGCTTCTCAGCTAGGAGAGAAAGTAAACCGGGTTTTTATTACCAATAGTGATCAAGGCTGTTTAGTGGTTGAAAATCAAATCCTGATTCACGTTCCAGGGTTCCCCGTTAAACCTATTGATACCGTTGGAGCCGGAGATGCCTTTGCTGGGGGAGTATTATACGGACTCACCAACAACTTAACCTCCGTACAAGCGGCTCGTTGGGGAAATTATCTCGGTTCCCAAGTCGTCCAAATTCACGGCCCCCGCTTAAGCGAATCTCAACACCATAAATTAGCAGAAATTATTCATTAACCTGCGGAGTCTGGAGTCTGGAGCGCGGGGTACGGGGCAGGGCTGTTTCAAAGTCGGGTTAGAAAGAGCGATCGCCAAATTTTAAAAGCCTTTCTCTGTCAAGAAAAGGGGAATTATTTCAAAAGTTTTGAGATTTTCTGTTGAAATCAGCCTCCAAACTTAGCCCCCATCAAAGGTTTAGCGATCGCCTTTTTGGAAAATGAAACAGCCCTGGGGGTTGGGGGGGTCTAATCAACGTCTCAAACCCACCAACCCACTCCGGCGAAACTTGCGTTAAACTTCCCGTCGCATCCCGTAACCAATTTTGAGTTAAATAATCTCGTATCGGTTTATCAACATCTGCTAACCGAATTCAAATCAGAACACCTCAATTTTCCTGTAAAATCCATCGAGCAATTTGATACAATAACCTTGTTTTTACCACCCCAGGTTCCCCAATTACCGCTAAACGAATGACGACCGTCGCCCGATCAATTCTCACAATCAGTTGTGTTAGGATTTCTCTAAAAAAGGACAACCCCACAAGATTTCAAAAACAGGGTTTTTTGGGGTTATCCTTATCCATTTTCAGGGTGCTAATCTTAAATTAAACAAAAGTTTTAAAGGGAAAAAGACCATCATCTGTAAAAATTATTTATAATCTAAGCCAAACCCTATCAATCGGGAAACTGCTATTAGAGGGTGTCTGTGGTCAAATCTATGATCCCTAATCCTGATTAGTTCTGAATAAAGATTATTAATTGATTGATTGCAAAAGGAATCTCAATGGTTACACTTATTGAAAATCCCCTGCGGGTAGGACTACAACAAGATCGAATTCCCGAACCCCAGATTTTAGTGATTTTTGGTGCATCGGGAGATTTAACCCAACGAAAATTAGTTCCAGCCCTCTATCAAATGAAATTAGAGCGCAAATTGCCCCCCGAATTAACAATTGTTGGGGTAGCTCGTCGAGAATGGAGTCACGATTTTTTCCGCGAACATTTGCGCGAAGGAGTGGAGGAATTTGGCGGTGGTTTATATTCAGAAACCTTGTGGAATGATTTTGCTCAAGGGATTTTTTATTGTTCGGGGAATATGGATGAACCCGAAAGTTATCAAAAACTTAAAGCCTTTTTAGGTGAACTCGATGAACTCCGCCGCACCAGAGGAAACCGAGTATTTTATTTATCTGTCGCGCCTCGTTTCTTCGCTGAAGCCATTCAACAATTGGGTGTAGCCGGAATGCTCACCGACCCAAAAAAACAACGTTTAGTGATTGAAAAACCCTTTGGTCGAGATTTAGGTTCGGCTCAAGTGCTTAACCGGGTTGTTCGTCAAGTTTGTTCCGAAGAACAAGTGTATCGCATTGATCATTATCTAGGGAAAGAAACCGTCCAAAACTTGATGGTGTTTCGGTTTGCTAATGCCATTTTTGAACCGTTGTGGAACCGTCAATTTGTTGATCACGTCCAAATTACCGTTGCGGAAACTGTCGGTTTAGAAGGACGGGCAGGTTATTATGAAACCTCCGGGGCACTACGGGATATGGTACAAAACCACCTGATGCAGTTATTTTCCTTAACCGCAATGGAACCGCCTAACTCCTTGGATGCGGATAGTATTCGTAACGAGAAAGTCAAGGTGGTTCAAGCAACCCACCTCGCCGATATTAATTATTTAGAATATTCTGCGGTGCGGGGACAATATACCTCCGGTTGGATGAACGGTCAACAGGTTCCAGGGTATCGCTTAGAAGAAGGAGCAGCACCCGACTCCACTACCCCAACTTATGCCGGGTTAAAATTTTATATTGATAATTGGCGTTGGAAAGGAGTACCGTTCTATCTGCGAACGGGAAAACGAATGCCGAAAAAAGTCACAGAAATCGCCATTCAGTTTAAAGAAGTTCCTTATTTAATGTTTCAGTCAGCAGCAAAACAAGCAAACCCCAATGTTTTAGTGTTGAGAATTCAACCCAATGAAGGTATTTCCATGCGCTTTGAAGTCAAAACCCCCGGAAATTCCCTACGGACTCGTTCTGTTGATATGGATTTTCGCTACGATACCGCCTTTGGTAAACCGAATACAGACGCCTACGCCCGTTTATTGATTGACTGTATGTTAGCTGATCAAACCCTGTTTACACGGGGCGATGAAGTCGAAGCGTCTTGGCAAGTGCTGACTCCTGTCCTAGAAGTTTGGGATGCTCCCGCTCCGGCTGAGTCTGTCCCCCTGTATGAAGCTGGGACTTGGGGGCCAGTAGAATCTGAACTCCTACTGAACCGAGACGGTCGCCGTTGGCGTCGATTGTAATCCGTATATCCGTTGGGCGGGAAAACCCCGCCCCTACAACTCATAACTAATAACTATTATGACTACACCCCTTGTTGCATTACAAAAACCAAAGGATATTTCTTTAAGCCAAATTGAAGCTGAATTAAATAGTATTTGGCTGAGTCAAAATATTGGAAATGGCAAAACCACAGCCATTGCCACTCGGGCTGCAACCTTTAGCATGGTGGTTTATGAACCTGAAGAATTTCAACAATTATTAGGAGCTTTAGGATTCTATACAGCCAGCATTGATGGGATTCATGGTACAGCCACCCGCGATGCCATTAAAGAAGCCCAGAAACGCTATGATTTACCGATTACGGGACGAGTTGACCCTGATACCTTAACGAAATTGCGCGAGGAATTTACTAAACTTCCGGCTTCAAAACAAACCATTACTAATCTCGATGCACGGGGATTTAGTATTAGTGAAACCATCGCCGCCCAAAATCCTTGTCGGATTATTACTTTGTGTCCAACCTTGGGAGAAGATACCGGGGTAACGGCTCAAGTTTCTGCCTATTGCCCGATTCAGAAAAAACATGAAGAAGGGTTAGTGTGTTGTGAATACATCACCCTGCGAGGTACAAAAGTCGCCTTAGAACGGGTGGGAAATGTGGTTTCATCGTTAATGATTCCTGATTTACCTAAATTTGTTTGGTGGAAAGCTACCCCAAATCCTGAACAAGAATTGTTTAAACAATTATCCAGTTGTTGCAATTGTGTGATTGTGGATTCCTCTTATTTTAGCGATCCAGAATCGGAATTATTAAAAATGCAGGATTTAATTGAGCAAGAAACCTATATTGCGGACTTAAATTGGCATCGACTTTCTCCTTGGCAAGAATTAACCGCCTCGGCTTTTGATCCTCCTGAACGCAGAACTTCCTTAATTGAAATTGATAATATCACCCTTGATTACGAAAAAGGTAACGCCGCCCAAGCTTTAATGTTTTTAGGGTGGTTTGCGAGTCGTTTAGACTGGAAACCTGTTTCTTTTATCGATCAAGGAGGAGATTATGATCTCAAACATATTCGGTTTATTGGGCCCAATAATAAAGAAATTCTGGCAGAACTCGCAGCCATTCCAACGGCGGATTATGGTGAAATTCCAGGGGATTTAGTGGGGTTACGGTTAACCTCTGGAAATCCCTATGCTAACTGCTGCACCATATTATGTTCCGAAACCACCGGATGTATGCGCATGGAAGCCGGAGGAAGCGCCCAATCTTGTCGGACAGAACAAGTAATTGCCGCAACGGATCAAAAAGCTGAGTCTCTGATGGCCCAACAGTTACAACGTTGGGGACGGGATGTTCTCTATGAGGAAAGCTTGGCTGTCACGGCTCAACTGTTGAAATTACGGTAGTCTTGCAGGAGACAGTATTACCCCATCCTAATTTTCAATGATCCCCATAAACACCCCGCCCTGGGGTATTTTTTTGTCGCTTTTGTGTTCCTTGTGATAGATGTCACTTTCAAATTTTGATCCCCTCTCATAAAATGGGTGTAGCTGCCAATGATCTATAAAAATCGTGATCAGGATGATCAGTTAAGTCTTATGGCTTTTGTTTCGCGGGTTGCAAACTTTTAACATTAATCAGTAAATCAACTGTCGTTTACATTTATACTAAGGTTGAGTTGAGATGGTAATTTTTTTCTGCTGGAACAATTCTGATTGATCCATAAAACATCGATTTCACTCAATATGAACTCCAACTCATTTAGAGAAACGACTATATTAATTGTTGATGATAGCCCAACAAACCTTAATTTACTGTCGGGTTTTATAGATAGTTGTGGCTGGAAAATTTTAATTGCAACCCACAGTATCCAAGCAATTAAACTCGCAGAAATTGAGCAGCCTGATTTAATTTTATTAGATGTAATGATGCCCGAAATTGATGGGTTTGAAACGTGCAAAAAATTAAAAATTAATCCCCAAACCCATGATATTCCGGTGATTTTTATGACCGCATTAGCGGATAAGTTGGAAAAGGTTCGAGGTTTATCAATTGGGGCTGTGGATTATATTACGAAACCGTTTCAGGCGGAAGAAGTCATTGCTCGGATTAAAATTCATTTAAAAATCAGTTATCTCACTCAAAAACTATTGGAAAAAAATCAAGAATTAGAGCAACGAGTTTTAGAACGAACTGCGGAGTTATCTCAAGCTTTAGAAGATTTGAAACAGTCACAAATGCAATTAGTCCAAAGTGAAAAAATGTCAACTTTAGGGCATTTAATTGCCGGAGTTGCCCATGAAATTAATAATCCCATTAACTTTATTGCTGGAAATTTGAATCATGCTAGTATTTATATTAATGATTTAATTCATCATTTAAGACTCTATCAAACCTATTATCCAAATCCCGATCCGGCTCTGATTGATCATGCAGATTCTATTGATTTAGATTATTTAGCAGAGGATCTTCCTAAACTAATTTCTTCGATGAAATTAGGAACGGATCGAATTTCTAATATTAGTACAAGTTTGCGCACATTTTCCCGAAGTGATACCAAAGTTCAAGTTACATTTAATATTCATGAAGGCTTAGAAAGTACCTTATTGATCCTCAAACATTTATTACAAGCAACGGATCATCGTCCCGATATTAAAGTTATTAAAAAATATGGGCAAATGCCGATGGTTGAATGCTATCCAGGTCAATTAAATCAAGTGTTTATGAATTTAATTAACAATGCTATTGATGCTTTAAATGAAGCCAGCCAAAATCTATCCTATCAGGAGTTACTTCAACACCCTAATCAAATTACAATTTCAACTTATTTAGTGTCTAATAGTCGTGGGGTTGCCATTTCGGTTAAGGACAATGGTACAGGAATGTCAGAAGAGACGAAAAAATCTGCTTTTGATTATTTATTTACCACTAAACCCGTAGGAAAAGGGACGGGGTTAGGATTATCCATTAGTCGCCAAATTATTGAAGAAATCCATAAAGGACGATTATTATGTAATTCTCAGCTAGGACAAGGCTCAGAGTTTATTATAGAAATTCCTATTTGTAAAGACTTAGAGATTTAAGGGAATTATGAATTACGAATTACGAATTACGAATAGGGAATGGGCAATGTTAAAATTGATTAGTCCTGGCTTTGTTATTATTTGTAGCCGAAATTTAAGGATTTCATATAACCATTATGATCAATAGAAAATCTCGATTTAAAATTAAAATCTCTGGGTTTACTTGGGGAATGTTATCAATATTTATCGGATCTATATTTTTAAGATTCTGGGGGTTAAATCGATTTAATACGTTAGTATTTGATGAAGTTTATTATGCTAAATTTGGTAATAACTATTTAACCCATACTCCATTTTTTAATTCCCATCCTCCCCTGAGTCAATATTTAATTGCAATTGGAATTTGGCTAGGTTCTCAACTGCCCTTTGGACAGGAAACGGTGAATAATTTAGCTGGTTCAACTCTATCAACCTGGAGTTATCGCTGGTTTAATGCTTTATTCGGTTCATTGATTCCCTTAATTTTAGGTGCGATTGCTTATCAACTCACCCATCGCCGAAGCTATACCTTAATTGCGACTTTTTTAATGGCAATGGATGGATTGTTTTTAGTTGAATCTCGCTATGCTTTGAGTAATATTTACATTGTATTTTTTGGGCTATTAGGGCAATTATTCTTTTTAATTGCGTTAACAAAAACAGGTCATTATCGTTGGTTTTGGCTGATTTTATCGGGGATAGGATTAGGCTGTGCAATTGCAACAAAATGGAATGGATTAGGATTTTTATTAGGAATATATCTCATATTATTGAGTGGCTTTGCTGGAAAAATATTTTCAAATAAATCAGAAGATTCAAACCCTAAATATGCCTTTAATTCTCCCTTGAATAACTTAAATAAACTAACACCTATTTCCATCTTAGTCAGTTTAGTTATCATTCCGATTATTGTTTATATTATTGCTTGGCTGCCCCATTTACAACAAAATCCAACCCCTGGACTTTGGGGACTTCAAACCAAAATTTGGTCTTATCATCAAAACTTAGGAGATGGAGAAAAAGTTCATCCTTATTGTTCAAAATGGTACAGTTGGATTTTAATGTTACGACCCGTCGCCTATTTTTACACCAAAGTTGATAGCACAACCCCACCTGACCCGATTTTACCAGTATATCATCCTGACCAACTCCCAATCGTTTATGCGGTTCATGCGATGGGAAACCCTTTTTTATGGTGGTTATCGACTTTAGCCAGTCTTTTATTATTGGGAATATTCATTCAACAAGTTTGGAGAGGTTTAACACTACAATTTTCCCTGCTAAAACCGAAATTATCTGTACAATTTATTCCCCCACCAGAACCGGGGTTAATCCTCTTTATCACCCTGAATTGGTTAGCGAATTTATTACCCTGGATTAAGGTAACTCGCTGTTTATTTATGTACCATTATATGACAGGATTTGTTTTTAGCTGTCTGGCTTTAGCTTGGGGGTTAGAACAAAGTTTATATAGTCCTAAACCTAAATTTCGTTGGCTTGGAAGAACGGTAATTTTCCTGGTTTTATTCGGTTTTTTGTATTGGATGCCATTATACCTAGGTCTGCCATTTTCCCCTGATCAATGGAAACTGCGGATGTGGCTGCCATCATGGATTTAATTTTCAAGATTTAGTGCGGTTGAGAAGATATTGTGAGGTAGATCACAAAAATGATTAATCATGATCACGAAAAAAATGAGTAAATATTACAGAAAGCTTAACGCCAATACGGAATAATGAATTTAGGTTGTTAATTAATTTAGTCCTATGAATACTAATGACTCTAATCCTAAAACTAACTTGAGTAAAGAATCTTACGATAAACAATTAGATGAGATCGCAAAACTTGCCATTGTTAGTTTAACTTGGTCATTAGCCGATCTGTCAAAAAAAAATAGAACCAACACCCATTCAGACAAAACTGATTCAGAAATCCATATTAACTTGTCACGATTGAAAGATGGGCTGCCTTCCCCTGAATCTCCACCTTGATCAAATAACCTAGATTTAGGTGTTTGATAGGGGACAACGACATATTAAACTAAAATGTGAGTTGGTTAATACCCCAAGGAGAACACCGGACGTGGCAATTGAAATAGGTCAAAGAGTAAAAGTTCGCCGAATCAGAGAGCGAGTCCCGAATGATGTTGTCAATCAGTTAAAGCAAAATCCCTTTGGAACTGTTAAAGATTTCAAAATGGTTGATGGAAGTGGAGTCGGTTTTATTGTTCAACTCGATAACAAAACATCAACCTGGTTCTTTGAAGATGAACTAGAAATCTCTCGTTAAAATCCTCCCTATGGCGGGACGGACAAAACGGGCTCATTTGCAAGTGTAGCGGTAGGGGTTCGGTCTCCCAACCCTCCTTGCAAATGAGCCTTTAAAACCTTTAGGGTTTTAATCCTTCGTCGGGCTAGATCAATTTTCAAAAAACTTGCGATAGGATCAAGGCGATTGCATGATCAAATTTTCCTGAGCGAGATTAGGACGGAATAAATGGCCCTGACATTAACATTTTTGGGCAAAGGTGGTACAGGTCGGACAACCCTAGCGATCGCAGCCGCTCAACAATTGGCGGCGACTGGTAAGCGGGTGTTGTTAGTGGGACAAGATGGAAGTCCCGCCTGGAAACTTTTGCTAGAAACCGAAGTTGGTTGTGATCCCACACCGATCACCAACAATTTAAAAGCAGTTCAACTCAAAAGTGCGCTTTTACTTGAACACAGTTGGGAAGAAATTAAAAAGCTAGAAAACCAATATGTTCGGACTCCCTTTTTTAAGAGCGTTTACGGTCAGGAATTGGGAATTTTACCGGGGATGGACAGTGCCCTGGCTTTAAATGCAATTCGTCAATATGATGCCAGTGGCGATTATGATGTGATTATTTATGACGGGTTAGCCAGTCAAGAAACCCTAAGAATGTTGGGAATGCCAGAAATTTTAAGCTGGTATATTCGCCGTTTTCGCAATATATTTATGGAATCCGACTTAGGGAAAGCGTTATCTCCCTTTGTTCAACCCATCGCCACTAGCGTTCTAAGTATTGATATTTCTGGGGATACCTTTGCTAAACCGACTCAAGATATGAATAATATTTTGGAGCAAGGCAGAGTCGCCGTATCAGACCCGAACCGAGTGGCGGCTTATTTAGTGACTAACGAAGATGAAGTGGCGATCGCAACCGCTCGATATTTATGGGGAAGTGCTCAACAGGTAGGGTTAACCATTGGCGGGGTACTCTTAAATCAAGCTTTATTAACAGAAAGTATTGCAGAAGCATTTGTGCCATTAGCGGTGAATGTGATTCCTCGACGTTCCGGTCAAAATTGGCAACCTCTGTTAGAAGCCTTACCCGATTTTACCCAAGCTCAACTCGCTCCCAAACCCATCGATATTGATGTGGCACAACGCAAGGTAAGCCTGTTTTTACCCAGTTTTGACAAAAAACAAGTAAAGCTGACTCAATACGGCCCAGAGGTCACAATAGAAGCCGGAGATCAACGGCGGAACATCTTTCTTCCCCCTGCCTTAACCGGAAAACCTGTCACGGGGGCGAAGTTTCAAAATGGTTATTTAACGATTAGTTTCTAACCGAGATAGACTGTTGACTGTTGACTGTTGACTGTTGACGATTGACGGTTGACAGCCAACGGTCAGAGGTACTTAAAATATTGATAATCAAAAGGATTGATATTAATGATTAATAGGGATCAGTCGAAGAAGAATGAGGGGAAGACTCGATTTTAGAATCCAGTGTTTGAGGATTAAAGTTGAACTTGTCATTAATTGTAACTGCTATTCCCAGGAATAAAAGACTACTAATGACCGCTAACAGGGGTAATCCTCTGGTTAAGCTTAAATCTCGTCGAATTCGGGCAAAGGGATGACTTTGACGTCGAAGCATTTGGGCAACAGCACATTGTTGCAAACAAAAGGGATCTCGGACATAATGACCACTTCGACTCATGACAAAATGGGTATGACAATGAGGGCAGGTAAACAGTCCACCTAACATTCCGACTGAAGGCAAAATGCTCGTATGATGGCAAATCGGGCAAGTCACTGAATGAGTATTAAAAGTATCTGCGTTCATAACAACTGGACTCAAACGTAGAAAACTAAGGGTTCATCGAAACGGGAGAAACTGGCAACCGCTTGGATAGTGGGATGTATTTCTGCTTGCTATTACTTCTAGTCTACCTCTAAGGATAGAGAGTGTATCATTGAGAAACGTTAACATTTGTAGAGGAGAACTTCTAATGCTAACGGTCTTAATTCTAACTCTTGCGATCTTAAGTCTTGATTTGTAATGCTTCTGACCAGGTTTGTAACTTTGATAATTCTGTAACCTGGGTAAGATTATATTGTAATGGAGTAATCGTAATGAAATGTTGACGTAACGCATGAACATCTGTGATTAACTGATCACCTTCAGACGGTGCATTTAAACGTTCAACATCCTCCATTAATTCTCCGGCAAGCCAATAATAGGTTTTTCCTCTGGGATCAAGGCGTTTTTCCAAAATATCCACATAACGACGAATTCCTTGACGAGTTATCATCACCCCATTAATCTCTGAAGATGGAACAGCCGGAACATTAATATTTAGTAATAGAGGTTCGGGTAGGGGATTTTTTTCTAAGGTTTGAATTAACTGTTGAGCAAATTCAACGGTTCCTTGAAATTCCCGTAAAGAATAACTTCCTAAACTAAACGCAATACTAGGAATTCCCTGAATTAAACCTTCCATCGCAGCCGAAACCGTACCGGAATAAAGAATATCCGTTGCTACATTCGGCCCGTGATTAATTCCGGCTAAAACCAAGTCAGGAGGACTCTCCAGAATTCCAAATAGTCCCACTTTCACCGAGTCCGCCGGAGTTCCTGAACAAGCCCAAGCGGTAATTGAAGGTTCAAAAATGTTTTCTACCTGTTCAACCCGAATCGGATGATGTAAGGTTAAACCATGACCCGTTGCGGATCGTTCTTGGTCAGGACACACCACTGTCACTTCATGACCGACGGCGGCTAAACCATTCGCTAAACTCCGAATTCCTTGGGCAAAAACCCCATCATCATTGCTAATTAACAGTTTCATACTCTGACGACATTTAAGATAGAAAAAAACCGACAACCAGAAAATCAATTCCTCATTTAGTTTATCGGTAAATGCCCATTCTTGATTGAACGATTACGGCAACAGCCCCAGATGCAATCTGAAAGCATCAGTTAAGATCTTGACAGGATTTCACACTCATACCCCTAGCTAATTACGTTCTTACGATTGCTATAACCTAAAAATGTCTACGTTTTTTGTTAATGATGGTGGTATTGCGATTATCAACATTGGGGGATTCAATCCGCCGAGCCAGGAAACTGTAACTCAAGGAATTATTGTACCTCCTATTATTCCAAACCCGATTTGGGAGGATGCTTATTTTGACTCAACAACACTCATGATTCCATCTTTAGTAACTCCCCCGGGAGAATTATTATTAGGTACATCCAGTAATGATCAGTTAATAGGAACAGAGGGAAATGATACATTGCAAGGATTACCTGGTAATGATATTCTTAACGGTCAAAGCGGAAATGATACCCTATTTGCAGGACAAGGAAATGATACCCTCACGGGTGGAAAAGGGAATGATATTTTAAGTGGCGACCGAGGACAAGATTGGCTGACTGGAAATTCAGGAAATGATATTTTTATTCTTCCCGTTAGTGCTGGAGTGAGTAATATTAATAGCGTGGATATTATTACCGATTTTATTGTTGGAGAAGATCAGATCGGTTTAACTCAAGGTTTAACTCAAAGCCAGGTTAGTCTCGTCTTTTCTGTTTTTAGTGGCATCCCTGGAACCTTAATTACACTCCCTCAGTCTAATCAGTTGTTGGGCTTTATTGCTAATGTCAACCCAGGAGGATTAGTTAATCAATTTATTTCAATAAATTTAATTTAAAAAAATGTCTATTGCTGATTAAAAAACATCTATTTTATAGCAAAATTTGCTATTGCATTAATCAAATTAATGGCAAAGTATCGGGTAAAAAATAAAAATCTAACAGTAATTTTACCTTTATTCTATATTAAAGTTAAGGTAAAATTTAAAATATTCTTCCAAAAATAACTTGACACTTGAGGATATTTTAATTAACTTGAATGTAGATTTTTAATTTTGTACAAAAAAAGAGAGTAACAATAAATGGCTAATTTTCAAGGAACCGATTTAGGTGACGTTCTTCAAATTGGTGCTTTTCCCTTTCCTAGCATCACCAAAGATGGTCAAGTTTTGAATCCTCTGATTCTGATTCAGCCTTCTGATTTAGCCGGGAATGATAATATCCTGTTATTGGGTGGACTGGATGCGGCTGATGGTGGAGCCGGAGATGATACCATCGATTCTGGAGCCGGAGATGACAACCCAATTAATGGCGGAGATGGCAACGATAGTATTATCCTCGGTGAAGGAAATGATACGGGTTTTGGTAGCGAAGGAAATGATACTTTATTTGGTGGTTTAGGAATTAATAATGTTGATGGTGGTAATGGCAATGACTACCTTTCCTATTTAAACGTTACTCCCAGTTCTCCGAGTGGAGCGAGTCAAATTATTGTTGATTTGTCCACAAAAGGAGACGTTTACAATGGTGCTTTTGTAAGTATTGCCACCGATAATATTACGTCAATTGAAAATGTTATTGGTGCTCCGGGTATTCCTAATAATCTCACCGGAACAACAGGCGATAATATTATGATTGGAGGTGCAGCCAGTGATTTTATAAGCGGAGGAGGCGGAAAAGATACTCTCAAAGGCGGTTTAGGGGATGATTTATATACGGTTGTTGCCACCTCTAATGGCACTCAAATTGAAGATACCGGAGGAACTAACGATAGCCTTAATATTCCGGGTGTAACATTATTATTGTCTGGGCCTAGTACAACCGGGTATGGGTTAGAACGACAAGGAAAAAACCTCGCCATTGACTTAGATCTCGATGGCAAAATTGACTCAACGAAAGATTTATTAATTGTTGATTTTTATGCGGATACAACCGCAAAAACTGCAGGGACAGGGTTGATTGAAAACGTTGTTAATCTCAAAGGGCAAGATATTCTCAATTCCAATATTCCCAACACCGCACCCCCTCCAACTTCTAATGTCATCTGGACAACCCCAACAACTTCTCCCAGTAACCCAGGGCCAGATGTTCCCGCCCCCGGAGGTGGAAATACAACCTTTGTTGACCAAGGAATTACATCCTATCTGTTTACCAATGCCGCCGATAACGCTTTTGTTCCCGCAACGGCTGCTAATTTGTACATTCAAGCCTTAAATGGTAATGATTTTGTCATCGGTACCGCCTCTGCGGACAATATTAATGGCAATTTAGGGGATGATGTGATTTTAGCCGGGGCGGGAAATGATGGCGATCGCACCCTTACCATTCCAGCTAATACCATTCGCACGGCGGTTCGCGGCGGTAAAGGGTCAGATAACCTTGATGGTCAAGAGGGAGATGACTTACTTAATGGCAACCTCGAAAATGACACCGTATTCGGAGGTGTAGGAAATGATATTGTTCGGGGTGGAAAAGGTGCAGATGTTTTAGATGGTGGGCTCGGCGCAGACTACTTGATTGGTGATGCGGATCAAGATAAACTCACCGGAGGAGCCGATGCGGATATCTTTGTCTTACCCGGAGCCTCCATTGCCGCAAGCAGTTTCAATCAAGCGGATTTAATCACCGATTTTCTGGTGGGAACGGATAAAATCATGTTACCTGCGGGAACAACCTTTGCCCAACTCAGTTTAACGGCGGTGACAGTACAACTCGACGGAGGAACAGCCGTACAGTCCACAGCCATTCAATCAGGAACCACCTATTATGGTTTGGTACAAGGGATAACCCCGGTTCAACTGACCGACACTAATTTTATTGCCGATGATCCGAATATTACGGTTTTAGGATAGATAACTGATTAGGGGCGGGAAAACCCCCGCCCCTAGAATTAATTAACGGAACATACTGCTCACTGAGCTATCTTCGTGAATCCGCCAAATGGTTTCACCCAGTAAATTTGCAACCGAGAGAACTGTTAACTGATCAAACTGTTTTTCAGGGATGATGGGAATGGTATTAGTAACAATCACTTCTTCAAGCACCCCGCTTGATAAACGTTCAATCGCTGGATGGGAGAAGACCGCATGAGTCGCGCAGGCGTAGACTTGACGGGCTCCTTCTCGACGCAATAAACGAGCACCTTCAGCAATTGTCCCAGCCGTATCAATCATGTCATCCACTAAAACGGCAGTTTTCCCTCTAACATCCCCAATAACATTGAGAACTTCTGCCACATTATGGGCTTGACGACGTTTATCAATAATTGCCAACGGCGCATCATTCAATTTCTTAGCAAAAGCTCTCGCACGGGCGACTCCACCGACATCAGGAGAAACCACAACAATATCGGATAACTGTTTGCTCATCAGGTAATCTAAAATTACCGGAGAACCATAAACATGATCAAAAGGAATATCAAAATATCCTTGAATCTGAGCCGAGTGTAAATCCATTGCGAGAATCCGATTAGCTCCCGCTTCAGTAATCAAGTTAGCCACCAATTTCGCAGTAATTGACTCCCGACCTGCGGTTTTGCGATCAGCCCTAGCATACCCATAATAGGGAATAACGGCAGTAATTTGACGCGCAGATGCCCGTCTACAAGCATCAATCATGATCAACAACTCCATCAAGTTGTCATTGACCGGATAACAGGACGGTTGAATCAGATAAACATCACAACCCCGAATTGACTCTTGAATCTGGATGTAAATTTCTCCATCAGCGAATCGCTTGCGAACCATTGGCCCCAAGTCAATACCTAAATAACGGCTTACTTCCACCGATAAAGGAACATTTGCTGATCCAGAAAAGAGTCGTAACCGACTATGATCAGCAACCAATGGCTCAGAGTACGGAAGGGGTAATGTAGCAGAACGGATCACGGCGAACCCTCACAGTTCATTCATGGCAATCAATCTTAATCATTCCAGAAAAGACTGGAATTCGGAACAGGGTTGGCGAATTGAATTCTGGCTGTTGTCTGTTAGTACATCCCAGCAGCCACGCCAATCACAAACGACGTTTTTCGGTACACTCAAGCACAACGGCTTGAAATCCTCATCACGAACGTTCTCTATATTATTGTGGAGAAGAATTGAACAAATTAAAATACGGAAAATACTTAAGTTTATGTTAAAACAGTCGAGGCAATCAGGCAAGAAGAAATTGTATTTTTATCAATTAGTTACACCGCCTATCCCTTCATTGGCGGGACGATTGACTGAGATCCATCTTCTCAAACAACTGACTAATACGGAATCAAACCCTTTGCTGGTGTAGTTCGTTGTGTTTTCACCCTCGTAATTGTACCTAAGCCCTATAATACAAGGGGTCAATTTTGATCCAAGTTTCTCGCTCACTCACCTCCTAGACCCATGATGCAAACTGCGATTCCCGTCGGGACAATTCTGCAAAACCGCTACCGCTTGATCGGCATTTTAGGTCAGGGGGGGTTTGGTCGGACGTATTTAGCCGAAGATCAAGGACGATTTAACGAGCGCTGCGCTTTAAAAGAATTTATTCCCGTCCAAGCTGGAACCTACGCCCTAGAAAAATCTCAAGAACTGTTTCGTCGGGAAGCGCAAATTCTCTACCAAATTCATCATGCCCAAATTCCCCAATTTGGAGCGGTTTTTGAAGAAAATCAACGGTTATTTTTAGTGCAAGATTATGTCGAGGGGAAAACGTATCACGCGCTATTAATGGAGCGAAAAAACTCAGCAGGTAGTTTTCCTAAAACCTTTACTGAAGGTGAAATTGTGCTATTTTTCAGGCAAATTTTGCCTGTTTTAGCCCATATTCATAGTTTAGGAATTATTCATCGTGATATTTCTCCCGATAATATTATTTTACGTCATCAAGATCAATTGCCCGTCTTAATTGATTTTGGCGTGGTGATTGAATTAGCAACTCGGATCAATACCCCTGATTTAACCTTACCTCCGGCGACGCGGGTGGGAAAATTAGGCTATGCTCCATTTGAACAAATTCAAACCGGACAAGCCTTTCCCAGTAGTGATTTATATGCCTTAGCTGTGACGGCGATCGTTTTATTAACGGGTCAAGAACCTCAATATTTATTGGATCAAACGACTTTATCTTGGAATTGGCAACCGTATGTGAATGTCAATCCAAATTTTGCGGCGATTCTCAATCGGATGTTAAGTCGGCAACCGAGCGATCGCTATCCATCGGCCCAAGAGGTTGAACAAGCTTTACAAACCTTAAATCAGCCCTTGAGTTTTCCCCAAACTCAACAAGCTCAACCTGTTCCGGTTCCTTCACCCACCCCCCAACCGCCAGACCCTAATTTTTCTCAACTTCCGACGATTGCGGTGGGGCGTCCCTTAGTCACCCAACAGCATCAAGCCGCTGCCCAGAATTCTAATCCTTATACCCCTGTTGTACCCGATCCCCTTTCTCGCCCTTCTCCGACTCCCCATCCCGATCCGATTTTTGCCAAGTATCATTCGATTTGGGATAAACCGATCACGATTATTATCGCTGGGGTTTTAGTGGCGGGTTTAGCGGCTTGGGGGTCTTGGGCATTGGTGAAAGGATTTCTGAAACTGGCTGACCGTAGCGGTGAAGAGCAGCCATCCCAGGTCAATCCCCCTGTCACGAGTCCTTCAAGTCCTTTACCGTCTTTACCGTTACCTAATTTAACTCCAGGTCAAACCCCACCCACTCCAGGGGAGACACCTTCGACCGCCCTACCAACACCAAGCACAAGCCGTCTCAATTTAGTCCCCGGAGAACCAACGGTAGCGGAAGGAACTCTCACAGCGAATCAAACGGCTAACTATGTGGTTTCCGCCGAAGCTGGACAACAGTTTTATGCGTCTGTAAGTGGAGAAGGAGTTTTATTAACGTTAGTCGGGCCGGATCAAAAACCGATTAATCAAGGGGAGGCCGTCTCTTTATGGCAAGGTACTTTGCCCTTGAGTGGAGATTATACGATCATTCTTAATCCGATTCCTGGGATCGGAAATAGTAGCTATAAGTTAGACCTGACGTTAATTAATACCCTGACACCAATTATGCCATCGGAACCGGAACCGAAGCCGGAACCGCAACCTGTCCCCAATCCTGAAACGCCACCTGTCCCCAACCCGGAACCGGAACCGACACCGGAACCCACCGTTGCTCCGACACCCGCACCCACTCCCGCACCCACTCCCGCGCCAACGCCAGCACCCACTCCTGTACCGACACCTGTACCGACACCTGTACCGACACCGGAACCTGCTCCGATTCCTGCCCCGGAACCGACTCCAGCGCCATCCTTAGAACCGACTCCCACGCCAGAACCGACCCCTGAACCAGCCCCAGAAGCTAGTCCAGTTCCTCCCAGTGAATCTCAACCTGCTCCTGAACCTCAGTTGGAATAATCATCAGTTACACTATTAAAAAGAGTACAGAGGGGACTGTGAAAAAGAGTTTATTAATTGCGGGAACAGATACGAATGTTGGGAAAACAGTATTAACCAGCACCCTAATTTCCTATTGGCAAACTTATTATTTATCCAAAAGTTTAGGAGTCTTGAAACCGATTCAAACGGGAAAGGGGGATGGAGAATTATATCATGAATATTTTGCTTTAAATCAATCTTTAGAAGAGATTAATCCTTTACATTTTGAAGCTCCTTTAGCTCCACCTGTTGCAGCAGAATTAGAAGGTAAAACCGTTGATTTAAAGTGGGTTTGGTCGCAGTTTTGTCAATTAAAACAAAGTCGAGATTTTGTATTAGTAGAAGGGTTAGGGGGGTTAGGTTCTCCTGTCACTGATGAATTAACGGTGGCAGATTTAGCGAGAGACTGGCATTTACCGACAATTTTAGTGGTTCCTGTACGCTTAGGAGCGATCGCTCAAGCCGTTGCTAATGTTGCCTTAGCTCGACAAAGCAATGTATCTCTAAAAGGATTGGTTTTAAATTGTGTTGAACCTTGTTCTCAACAAGAGATTGAACAGTTAACTCCAATCCATCTGATAGAGTCGTTAACCCAAATTCCCATTTTAGGAATTTTGCCTTATCTTGATAGTACAACTGATCGAGAAAAACTAACTGAAATTGCGTCTAATTTAAACCTAGAAATCATTTTTGCTTAATTCAATCCTGTTCCCTGTTCCCTGTTCCCTGTTCCCTGCTATATAATTAATTTCACTTCTTAACATGGTTTTTAGAGTTTCTGCATACCAATGGTTTCTACAATTCCCAGCTTAAATTCAGCTAATATATCCCAACTCCGACTGGATATTCGTAATTTACAACCCCAGTTAGTAGAATGGCGACGGCGTTTACATCAGTATCCAGAACTGGGATTTACTGAAACCTTGACGGCAGAATTCGTCTCTGAACAACTGAAAAAATGGGGAATTGATCATCAAACCGGAATTGCCAAAACCGGAATTGTTGCCATCCTCGATAGTGGAAAACCAGGGCCAGTTTTAGCCATTCGTGCTGATTTAGATGGCTTACCCATTCAAGAAGAAAATGATGTTCCTTATAAATCTCAACATCAGGGAATTATGCACGCCTGCGGTCATGATGGTCACACGGCGATCGCATTAGGAACTGCTT
>JACCEC013096412.1_pt1 | contig 24035 bp, 23 predicted proteins | sample 7450121 | NCBI WGS metagenome assembly JACCEC01 (sample SAMN15323455, study PRJNA562643) | freshwater metagenome | isolation source: river surface water | place: USA:Blue River Watershed | collected 2017-08-18 | reverse complement strand
TTTTCTTCTCTCGTTTACTTTTTTATTCTTTCCTTTTTGTTTTTTACTTTCTCTCCAACATTTTTATTTTTAGTTGTTGAGAGATTATTATTTTGGGATAGGAATGAACAGAAATAATATTTACTTATAATATAATGGCTGAGTGGAGAGATTTAGTACGACGATTAACGAAAAAACATAAGGGAAAACCTCTCGCCGCTATCTTAACAGAAGCGCGTAAACAATATAATAAATCGAAAAAAACTAATAAATCTACAAAGAAAATGAAACAAACAAGACGACGTTAAAAATTGAACTTGTTTTTGTTTTTATTCGTCTTTATATTATTCTGATAACTCTGATAACTATTAATAATGTCTATCCCCAAGAATAACGTGAATCTTTGCTTTGTCGGTGGTGTTTCAACTGGAAAATCAACTGGATTAAACGGTGTATTTTGCCAAAAACTTACCGATTGTAAAATCAAACGAACTACAATGGTTCCTACAGTATATGTTGAACATGAAACCGGTTCTATTGGATTCTCTTCTGAAGAAATATTTCAAGAAATCTCAAATAAAAATAAAATTTTAATTGAGAAAACCGAAAATAGTGTTGAAACTACGGATTCAGATTATAAGGAACTCGTATTTCACGTTGGAAAATTAGATATGAAAATATTGGACGGTGCTTATGTGAATATCTATGATATTCCCGGATTGAATGACGCTCGTACAAAAAATATCTATTATTCCTATCTTGAAAAACAATTCCATCTCTTCAATGTTATTCTATTCTATGTCGATATTAATTCCGGATTAAACACAAGTGATGAAATGGATATTTTAAAATTCATTGCGTCGAGAACCGCTTCGCACCGAAAGAATAATCGAAAAGTATACACATTGGTTATTGTGAATAAAGCCGATGACATGCAATTAAATTCCGATGATGAATTAGTTTTAATTGGAGAGATGGAAGAGATGTTTAATCAAGTTGTCTCCACTGTAAATAATGAATTTAAACAGCACGATATTGAACAACAATTATTGGGTATTATCCCATTTTGCGCATTAGACGCATATCTCTATCGAATGGTTAAAAAATATGGAGAGAATTTCAAATTAACACCTCAACAAATCCAAAAAATCGGTGTAAATGAAATGGGAAAAAAATTCAGCACATATAAACCAGATATTCAAGAACAAAAAGTATATGAAATCTTAAAAGACCAAGATTTCATCGATTCTATGATTCAATTATCCGGTTTCAGTTCTCTCGAAAATATTCTGAAAAAATGTATGTTAACCGATGGATTAGGACGACAATTACAAATCGATAATTTAATTCAAGAATTAAGTACTATCCCGGAACTGAATGAAAATATGATGTGTCTTATGTGGTCAAAGAGAAATAAAACATCTATCGAAATCTTGGATAAACAACACGAAATTTATACGAAAATCAGAGAGATAGATGAACCCAAATATTTCGAACTCTTACAAAAACAAATCGAACACGTGAAGAAATTATCTCTCGCAATTATCGAAACACAATCATTATTAAATATTGTCGAAAAATATGATCATTTTGTTTCCACATATATTGCGCCTTATTTCTCTGAAGTCTATGATATTACTTCTTATCCCGATTATTTTATAAAAACAATCTTGAAGAGATTAAATAACGAATGTTTCACAATTCATTTATTACCTGTTGGAAATATCGATAATGCTGAATTAGAAGAAGAAAAAGACGACGGCATACAAATGGAAGTTCGCAATGATAGTATTCGTTCTCATCGTGTTGACCGTGCTGACGCTGTCTTCGAACGTCCTCAAGTGTTCTCGTCGAATACTAAAATATACAAGTCATACTCTCGTGGGCTTCATATCCGTGGTGCTGGTTTTCCCGAATTGCCATCAAAGCCTCAACTCCGATTTTCGCCTAGTTTGGTGGAAGGAACTGACTACAATATTGAGGTGATTGACCGTACTGAACTTGAGGTTACTCTACTCGATGGTCGTTCTTGGCGCTCTGATTCTGGACCTTTGTTAGTTACTGCTATCAATACACGTGGTGACGAGTCAGGATGGGTCACCCTCCCGGGAGAAGGTATCCACGTTGCTGAGATCGCTGAGGATAGGGGTACACCCATCAAATTTATAAAAAGACGAGGTGTTACAACACCCCCAGCCGAACCCAAAAAATCAATGTCATTAGTGCGTGGATTTCATATCATAAAATTGGTTGGTTTATGGAATACTGAAACAATAACCCAAACGATTCAAACTATTATTAAAAATCCATACGGATTTAAATCAATCCAGGTCGATAATCAAGAGAGCTTAATTGAACTGTTAAGAGAAATCGAATCTCTCGAAACTCCATTATTTAAACAATTTATCCGATTCTTATTATTATGTCGTTATTCATATGACTCAATGTCAACAGATGTGTATCATAAACGAATAATGCTATATAAATCCTATCGAGAAGTACCAATATGCCATTATCTACTGTCGAAACAATTAAACTATCCATCGACCGCAAGCATTGATACTTATTTGGATATTAGCGTGAAACCCGATGAAACCGAATATGTATTAGATATGTTTTATTTGGAGAGAGAATATTTACACACTTGAAGAATTAAATCCGCTGTGCGGATTTAATTCTTCAAGTAAGTTACCAGTTACAGATTTGAATAGAGCATCCATATAGGTGCGGATTCAAACCTTCACTTGTATAATGTAAAATAGTATTATTTCCAATCAGGGTCAATCATATTATAGAGTTGTGATTTTATGAGTTTATTAATATACCCAGGTGTTTTGTTTTCTTGTTCTCTCGTTGAATTTATTCCATCTATGTATTTTTTATATCCAATCGGGTCAATTAATTCAAAATCTTTTCTAAATTGGTCAGATAAATGTTGTTCTAATTCATCTATAGAAAAAAAATCTGTTTTTTTCTCGGTATATTTATTAATTTGTGATTCGTCATTATCCATTTTTTTATATTTTAAGGAACGACTTAATTTTATTGGAACTAATGATTTTCCACCATTTTGCCTATATGTATAAAAATTATAAGTATTGATAATATCAACTATATTTATTCCACCTAATGAATATTCCATGTCTGATATAATTTTTCGTTGATAATCTTCTCTCTTACTATCAAGTTTTTCAAAAATTAACATACAATTATTAGCGTCATCTACAGACATTGGTTCTTCTCTCCTTAATAATCTAGCTCTATCATTTTTCTCATTGTTTGATATTTGTGTTGATTCACCAAAATCTATGATAATAGCTTGACCACTTCCTGCGTAAAAATAATTATTCTTCGTATTAATTAAAACATTATATTTTGTATAATCCATATGTTTGTATCCTATTATATGTAATTTATCAAGTATATATAATGCCATTGTATTGTACCATCTATATTTTGGCGATTCTTCTAGTGAAATCAACGGTTCATAACCATCCATACATTCCATAGCAATAAAAGCAATATCATTATTAAACATATTTTCAATAATATGTTTTTTTTCATTGTTTATTGTACGCATCATTAATCTTAAAAAAATAGTTTTTAATGGGTCTTGGATTGGATGTATTTGCGCAAAAACAATTCCTGGACATATTGGTTCTAATAATGTATTCGGATGAGCAATAGACTTTCTATATATATCAGATTGAATATTTAGTTCTTTCATAATTTTTTCGACAGTATTTCCTGTAGGACGCTCAGGAGTACCAAAATCATAAAACTTGAATAATATTTGATTCACGCGTTCAACCCCGTTTGTTCTTATGTTAATATATGGGCTTATAACATTTTCATTTAATTTTGATAATACAAGAACACCATAATATCCTTTGCTAAAATAAGTAAATGTAGAATTTTTTATAAAATATTCAATCGCTGTTTTTTGAGTGTATTCTTGTGAAATACGAACACCTGCTTTTTGAGTTTTATTTTTATGGAGTTTGTTTTTTTTAGTTTTTACCATATAATTATAATACATAATATTCCTACAAATAATAAAAAATTATATGATATAGGATAATAATGAAAAAAAGTAATGAAATAATTATAAATGTTGGAGAGAATATTTTTACGATTATAGAGGATAATCTGATTTTTTCTATTCACGGAAACCATACAGATAGTATCAAAGTATGTGTCTACACAGTTCCACTTTCTGCTCATTTTTCTTATTATAATTATGATACTGAAATAAATGAGGATACAGTAATCATGATACAATTATTATTGAATCATATTCACCATAATTTTCCATTATTAAGTTTTGTATCTTTTTATGATAATTCTAGAATTAATTATGTGAGAGATGATATATCTCTCAAATATACATATAATATACCACTATCTTATTATTCGATTGTGTTTAATGGAGAAACTTGGTATGAAAATAAATTCGGTGCTATAATGAATGATGAAAGAGAATATCAGATATATCGCGAGAGAGTAAAATATGTTTTAGATTCAGAAGAATATAAATCAGAATTTACATATATTAATTTTTTGGAAATGGCCGGAATAATGTCCTGTGAATTAATCAATATTCTTTGTTCTTATTTTTATAATTCCAAAACATTCGGCGAGTTTTTTATTTCTATCCCAAAACAAAATAGATTGGAATATGTGAGAGATTGGATTGCACAATTTATAAGAATATCGATAGGAAATTTTTTTACACATAATGATTGGAAAATAAAATTGCCTCTCAACAACCAAAATAATATGAATATGAAACCTTATTATTTTCCAGAAAATTCGAAAGTTTATATAGATAAGAATTTCATAGACGCAGGTGTCGACCCAATGGATATATAAGAAAATTGAATAAATATCGATTATTATTATAAAACTAATAACCGACAATACACAACCAAAATATGTTTACTGAAAATATCTCTCTTGTTGAACAAATTAATCGTATTTTACAAAAACAAGAAAACCAAGAAGCAGAGATTATCTCTCTGAAAACACAAATCGAAACTTTGACAAAAGAATTAACATTATGTAAATCCAAAGAAAATGAACGTGATATATTATTCTCTCAAATACATCACAAATTAAAAAATTTATGGAGTACGTATTCAGATATAAATAGTGGCGCAAATAAAGTGATTAAAATTCATGGAGACGATAGTTTTGAACACACTATCCAAGAATATGTAAATAATTATTTCCAGAAATATAATAAATTATTTATGTTCTGTGAGAGATACAGTATATGTTCTTTTACACATTGTGAACAATTTGTTATTTGTAAAGGAATCGTTATTAAAGGAAATAATATCGAAAAAATACTATCATCACAAAAAAGTTATCAATTCAACGCATCATTATTCTTGGATAAGGTAATAATAAGAAGGAATATAACTAATTCGGAATATTGGACACAAACTGTAACTGGAGTTTTACAATGTGTAGACGCATTAATAATGCCAACTTTGGAGAGAGAAACTGAACTTGAATATGACATTCGTGTATTAAAACATATTGAAACAATTGTTAACCGTGCTTACAATGAAATTAAACAAAAAAAACGCATTCATGATATGTTAGCCGGAAAAAGAAGTATTCATAATAGTAATAATAAAACAAGAAATGAAAAAAACACAAAAGCAGAAACAGATGATGATGAATCAATCGAAGTAGAACATATAATTATTCAACGAAAATCGTATTATATTGACAGAAAAACTAATTGTCTTTATGATACAAATAATAGCGAACTTGTTGGAGAATATGATGAAAAATACAATATGATAAATTATGTGGAAGAAAATTAAATTAAACAAAAATATAGGAGGGAGTAATTAGGAGGGAGTAATTCGATGCGCACCAGCTTGCGCGGTGCGCATCTTATGGGAACCTAGGTTCCCTCTAAAATTGAATTTATAATAAGTTTTTTTATTATAACACAAAAACAATCGTATTCCTATCCTGAAATAATGTCAACTAATTCTTATCAATTCAATAATCTTAGTGTTGTTTCCTCTCTTAATAATCGCGCGATTTATATCAAAGTCATCGATAAACACGCATACACTTGTTATGAAAGTAATATCGATAAACAAGAATTTAAACTCAACTGTGAACTCTCTCAAATCTATCATTTAATCGGTAAATGTTTCGCTGAAGAAACTGTGGAATTTTCAGTAGATAATGGATTTATGAAATGTAGTTTTACAACTTGTTTGGAAGGATTTTATACAATTCATTTCTCCGTGTTATTGAGAGAAAAAATCCTTGGAAAAGACGGTGAACTTTCTATCCAACTTGTTGAATTACAAGAACAAATTAGTGAATTATCTTCCGAATTGGATAAACAAACAACTGAATTATCCTCTCAAAATCAAAAATTAGAAACACAACTAAAACAAAAAGAAAGTGAAATCGAAGATATGAAAATGCGCCATAATATTACTATGTTAATGTTAAGAAACGCACATATTGGTAGAGATGTGATTGAAGATGATGTAACAAAATTAACAATAGAAGGAGATGTCATAATTGCGTGTCGTTATGTTTCACTAATACATGGACTTGAACACTTAATTATATCTGATTACCGAGTACACAACATTCTTAAATACTGCTTATTTGAACTGAAAATAATACAAATCAATCATAGTTCAAATAATGTGTTTAATGAAAGTGAACTAATGCATCTCAGCAATAAAAATAAATTGGAAACAATTATTATCTCAAACTGTAATAGCATAGGTGTTGGTCACTTTACAAATTTATTAGAAGCAAGAACCACAGATACTTTGAAAACAATTCAACTTACTGGTTGTAGAGGTGTCGATAAATTCGGAATGCAAACACTTTGTAAGAAACATAAGATTGAACTAATTATGTCATAAGATTACTTATATTTACATCGTAATAATCGTGTATTTTATTAATTTTTTATGAAAAGGAGGGGGCATTTCGATGCGCACCGCGCAAGCTGGTGCGCATCTTATGGGAACGTAGTTCCCCCTGTTCCCCCCTGAAAATTGACTCTTTGAGAGATTATCTTTTTATCTCTCAAACAATTAAGAAACAATAACACAAATAATGGTAAAATTAAGGATTATTACTCCTATCCAAGAAGAACAAGAAATAGAAGAAAAAGAAGAAACAGAAGATATTCATGAATTAAAAATCCGAAGATATCTAGAAAAATCAGCAAGACAATCAAAATTACGTATTATTCAAAAAACACCAGAGAGATTTTATTTGGTTACGACACGTTTTAATAATAAAACTTGGTCAGAAAATCAAGCATTTCGGCAACAAAATAATTCCAAATATGCGTGTATTTATAGTAGTGAAGCAATTATTTCCGCGTATATTCCACAAGAGGCATATTTGTTTGTTTTAGAGATGAATAATGATAAAAATCAAATTGAAGGAATCGGACTTATAAAAAACAGTCCATTATTAAAACGTTTTCCAATTTATGAGGATAATAAATATAATCGTTTTCATTATGGTTCTAAATATTGGATAGGCCGTGATCAAGTAATAAATGAAACAAATCAAATCAAAAATGCTCTCTATATAAATTGTTGGAAACTTTTAGAACAACGTTGTTTTAAAGGCCCAGCCCATCTAAAACGTGGTCGAAATATAACCGCATTTCCATTAGATACCGCATATTTTATAGATGGCGAACCCCCAATATTAATTATCGATATTCTAAGACAATTATTCAAAACATTTATACAAGGTTGAATCTCTCAAACAAAATCTGGAAATATATAAATATGTTTGGAGAACCTTCTCTTTTTTCACAAAATAATCATAATGTTATTATGGATGTTCAACGACCATTAAAAAGACGTTATTTAAATATTGACACGAAATTTAGAGAGATGTATGATTATAGACAACCAGCAAATTATACTTTTTCTCTTTCAGACCGTTTAACCAATGTGTCCTCTCTTGAATTAATCACCGCTTCTATTCCTATCACATATTATAATGTCTTTTCTGACCCGAATTGTATCGATAAAGGAAATAATTATATTAAAATCATAAATGTTACTGATTCTGTATCTACTGTAATTAAACTTACAAATAATTATTACACAGATTCTACACTAAAAACAGAAATCAACGCAAAAATCACTGCTTCAGCAATTGGAAATATTACCTATGATATATCCAATAATAAATCAATGTTTACGGTTAGTGGTGGTCATACATTCCAAATTATTGTAAATGTTGACGCAAATGGAAACACAAATAATTCGAATCTATTGAATAATTTGGGGTGGCGTCTCGGTTTTCGTAATGATAGTTATACGGTTACATCCAGTTCATCTGTTCTCTCCGAATGTAATATAGACATAAAATATCCCAGATACCTCTATGTAATTGTCGATGATTTCTCTCGTGTAAGTGAAAATAATTTTCATTCGATTACACCCGGATATAGTATGGATAAAAATATTATAGCCAAGATTGCGATTCCGAATATGAGTTATGGAGATACATTAGTCGCAACAAGAGAGAATGGATACTTAATTTCCGATATTCGAAGATATAATGGAATCACTCATATCGGAAAAGTACAAATTCGTATTATCGATGAAAATGGACAAACTGTGAATTTTAATGGAAGTGATTTTGTTTGTACTTTCCAATTAGATTAAATCGGTTCTATTATATGACATATAAAAAACTAAAAACTAAAAAAAATTGAATCTACCCAAATTTATTATAATTATATATTAATTACAATAACTGTTCTAATAAAACAATGTCAACCAAATCCTATACTGTCGAACTTCGATGCGATTACTTTGCCGTTAAATACTCAATCATAGCTGGACTTGAAAATATGTGTTTGTCATATGAATATTTATCCGATACAAATCCCAACTGTCCCAATTTAATCTATTTTACAAAAAATACATTTGGCAGTTTTCAGGTTAGTAATAACAAAGATTTTCAAGCTGAAATCCACGTAAATCATACGCAGTTTGAACACTATTCTGTAAATGTGTATGTCTTGACACCAGACCCTAAAAATATCACAGAAAAACTAATATATTATTTTATGAAAGCCTATTCAGTTTACTATGCGAAAACAACTCCCACATATAATTTTCAACGTTACCACGAATATCAACAAGCCCAACATAATGAATATCTGAATTATATTCAGTCGACACTCGAAACCTATAAACCTTATGTTACCGGTTCTGACCAATTCTGGAAAGACTTAGTAAGTAAAAACATAACTACTGCTACTTCTACTGCTACTGCGACTGTTTAATATAATTTTGAAAATATAATATAGTAATCAAATCTAACAAAAAATATAAATTTAGATTTTTTTATCAAATAAAAATTGAATCTACTTGAGTTTATTATAATTATACATTAATTACAATAACTGTCCTAATAAAACAATGTCAACCGAATCCTATTCTGTCGAACTTCAATGCGATTACTCTGGTATCGAGTTCGCGATTTTATCCGCAATGAAACATATGCGCCTGTCCTATGAATATCCAATCAGTAAAAGAACAAATCCCTATTTAATTTATGATAATGAAGAAACTGCCTATAGTTATCTAATAAATGATGATACCGGTTTTAGAGCCGAAATCCACGTGAATACTATGAATTTTAAATTCTACAGAGTAAATGTGTATCCCTTGACACCAGACCCTAATAATATCGGAAAAAGACTGATATATTATATTGTGAGAGCATTTTCAGTTTACGATATGAGAACTTCTCCAAAGAATGAATATATGAAAGAAATCCACGACGAATATGTGGAATATATCCAATCAATTCTCGAAACCTATAGACCTTATGTTACAGATTCTGTCGAATTCTGGCAAAGCTTGGGATATGAACGAATAAATACTATGTAAATACATAAAGAAAATTGAAATACTTTTTGGAACTTTGTTAATAAAGTATTACATTCGCCTGAACTAATTAACACGCAACAAGTATCCAACGTACTTTTAACAAGATGTCCTCTCAAACCGCTAGTACCAAGAATGTTCTTATCGTTCGTATCTCAAAGAATAAGAAAAACGTTCATATTGAAAGAAATGGAATTTCTAGACAATTCGTCGATTGTGTCACTTCTATTATGTATTCACCTAGAACACGTTCACTAAATATTGGATACATGGATACAATTAAACAAACAATCAGTATTCCCGGTGGATTATTCACTTCAGATAAAAGATATGTTAACATATTTAAACGCAATGAATCTCTCAGTTATGATGCCAAATATGGTTTAATTATTCATTTTAATGGACAGATTTACAATGATTATGATGACTTTGTGAACGCATCCAAGTATGCTATATTTGAATAATAAAAAACACTAACATTGTATATGGATTTAAATAATAAAAATCAATAAAAAAGAATTGGGCAAGTTCCCATTCTTTTTTTCTATGGTTTCCGATTATTACTAACTCAAAAATTGAATCATTTTTTAAATAAATGATTGACAAGTATTCAGTCGAACCGAACTTATTTCATTAACAAACTTACGAATCTCTATCCAAATAAAATGGGAAACAACTCAAGTCAATATAATAATGATCCTCTTCGTATTGTTTATGTTGTTAGACCAAGTTATGTGCCTTACAAAGAATCGTGTAACTCAGCCGTGTTTGTTACAACTAGCCGAACTAAAGCAAATAAAATGTTGGAATATTTAAATAGTTTGGACAGTAATAATAATGATATTATTCACAATATTCACGATAAAGCAAAAGATATTATTCAATCAACATATATTAAAATGCCTTCTGACCCAAAATTCAAAATAAATATGTATACACCCAATGTTTTCAAATCAAATCTATTTGACCCAAGAGTTACTTACTATGATTTCCTTCTAGTCGAAGGACATATTAATCAACGAGCTATAAAAATTACTTCATCACGAATCAATGATACTATATTTGATGATTCAAATCTCCAACACTTCCGTAATCATTTTAATGATAAATATATTGTTTAATTCTATTCATTCTTATAATTAATAGAATAAGTAATCAAAAATCAATAAAAAAAGAATCAGATACGTTCGCGTATCCAGTTCTTTTTTTTATTCCGATTTCATATTTTTCCTGGTTTTACGGTTTTGTTTACCACTACTACCACCACCATTCTTCGATATTATTGTTTTTTTTCCGCCTCCACATTTTTTCAAAAACGCACGAATTTCTTTTTCTTTCTTTAATAACATATCAACAATATTACGATAAAAATTACGGAATTTTCCACGATTACGACGCATATCATCGATTGAAAACCAACGAATTTCTATTTTTTCGAATAATTTTGTATTTGTTAAATATTGTTTATTCATTCGTTTCCATAAAAATTCGTGATTCAGATTATAATAATGAACTAATAATGGTTCATAAGGTAAACAAAATAAATGAATATGATAAGTATCATAACTCATTGGTAAATATCCACCATTCTTGCGAATTAATGCCCGCATTTCTTTCTCTCCACCTAAAAAACCAGTTAGTTCTTCTCCACCTTCACGCATTGCGGATTCAATAATATTCTCTCCAGCATCAACACCCCCACCAAAATCCGCCCATCCAGGTGTATCTGCCAAACTATTTTCTTTTCCGAATAAAAAATATAATTTGCCTTTATGGATACAAGCAGGTAATACACTAGCTCCGACCATTATATTCTTTATTACGATTATCCAAGTAAGAAGAGACCCATAATAATAAACAATAAACCGATATATTCTCTTGTCGTTTCAAATCTCTCACCAAGTATTATCCAGGCGGCGAGAGATTCTAAAATAGCACTTGTCCCATCCCAAACTGCATTTACGTAAAGAATTGTTTTTCCATAAATGAGAGATTGGATTAAGAAAAAAACAACACCTAAATAACTAGCGATTCCATAAAATAAATAAGTAATTGATTGTGATGAAACATATTCTTTAACGGAGAAATCACCTGCGATTTCCATAATAGCAAGAATAACTATCGAAATATACGCATAAATTGATTTTCTCATTTTATTTATTGTTTCTTATTGTTTATGGAGAGGAGGTTTTTACCATTTCTTCTATTTCTTTTATTTCTTGCTCTCGTTGTTTTATCCAATCTAAATATCCATTACAACGATTTAATGAAAATAAAGAACCGAGAGAACACGCAATACGATAAGCAATTAATTCTTTTTCATCGAGTGTGTCTAAATACGCCTGTTCCAAATTACTACTCATATTGATAACATATATATCTTTTTTTATACTCATAGTTTAAGCGATAACCCGAATACACTCAATTTTACTTGTCCAATAATAATATCTGTCCATACTGTAGATATGTATGTAATTACTTTAGATATTGAATGTCATGGTAAAGTAATTGATTTGGACTATAGGAATTCAGATGTAAGATTAATACATCGCGCTGGGGATTTTCAAACAGTATATGCGAGAGACAATAAACATACTACAGAAGAATTAAATGAACTGAAGAGAGAACTGCGTAAAGATTTAATTACACCAACTCTTATTCCAATTCAATCACATACAAAAAAGAAAAAAGAAAAATATAGCGAACATATTCTTGGAATTAATCGTGGTACAATCTTTGGAAATATTACATTTATACCTCTCTTTAATTTGATTGAGAATGCATTTAAATATTATGAAAATCCAGAAACATTTCAATATATAAGAGAGCCTATATTTGACCCAATTATTCGAACTGACAAATTATGTGATATCTCTCCTGAATTAAAATTTGATAAGTTATATGGTAATGAATATCCTGCTTATAATACACCAACCGGTATTCATATAGTATCTATCCATAAATATGACCCGGATAATCATATATTTAAATATGTATATCCGAGAGGAAGACAAAATATAAATCTAATGTTTTTGGATAGTTGGAGAGATTTATTGAATGCGTTTCCAAAACAGAATCAGAATTCCGAAGATTGGATAAATGAATTTTTATGGGGACAAGATACTGAATTTATAAAACCATTCACGAGAGATAATATTCAAGGTAAAAACATCGAGATTTTTAAGGAAACCCGGGAAAATAAAGAGAGATATCCTGTCTTACCGGTTATTAAATTAATTCGATTAAGTTATTTGATTTATTGTTTGAAAAATATTATACCTGATGTAAAAATTAATATAATTGATAATACTTGTAGTAATTTATTACCAGGCATACAAATTCCAAATACAAGAGAGATATCAACTTCAAAAGAAGAAAATAATGTTATTGAAGATGGTTATCCAAATCAATATTGGGGAGGTAAGAAAACAATCTCTCGCAAAAAGAAAAAGAAAACATCCAAAATAAAAACGAAAAACAATACATCTAAAAGATATAAGAAAACGAATTGAATATAATTTATCTAAATGACAGAAATAGAAAGTCAATCATTCGTTTATATGCTTGTTTCAACAGATAATAAATCGACCTATATTGGAGCAACTAAAAATCTGGAGAGACGATTAAGACAACATAATAAAGAAATCAAAGGAGGCGCTCATGCAACAGGAATCAAAGTAGCAACAGGACAACAATGGACACGTTGTTGTTATGTATCGGGATTTCCTACTTGGCAATCAGCATTACAATTTGAATGGAGATGGAAACAATTATCGAGAAAATATCAAAAAATGAATATAGACCCGATTCAAAAACGAATGTTAGCATTAGATGAATTAACACAACTAGAGAAATCAACTGAAAATGCGATTCCTTATTCTGAATGGATAACACCTCTTAAAATTCACTATCCAGAAGAAGAAAACGTGAATAAATAATTAGATTATGCGCCTTTCTGAAAATAATTCATTGCTCTTATAGAATTCATAGCATTCATAATACTAGTTATCCAAATATAAGAAATTGTATATCTATCACATAAAAATCCATATTTAGAGAGAATTGAAATACCAAAAATAGACCATATGAATGCGTAAAAAATAATTAAATATCCGATTTTATTATGAAAGGCATTTCTACAAATTTTAATAAGATTTGCTCTTTCTGGATATTTTTGAATTGAATAACCGGCTACACAAATAATATATAATCCGATAAATACATATAATATACAATGAACAAATAAATAGGTAAAAAGATTAATAGGTAGATATTGATTATCTAATAAAGGTTTCATACAAGGTTCACGAGAGACATCTGAATAAAAAGCAATATAGAAATAAATAATAGTATTTCCAGAATAATATAAGATAAGAAATCCAGTTTGAACATTGCGTTTTTTATGAAAATAATAAGTATCAGATACTTCGGTATCTTGAGAGACAATTGTGACAGATTGTGTCTCTCGTGTTTGACCTTGTTCAGGGTCTAAATCAACTGTTGTTAATTCATTTTGTTCATCCATAATATATTATATATTATATTACGGAGGGTTTATCTATGTATCATAACTAGAACGATTGTATAATAAAAACTAAAATAATCTGTTATGCGTATGAACTTAATGGTGCAAAAGAATTTGTATAAGGCTTAAAATCATTTATAGAATTATTTCCATTGGCTATCTCAGAATAATCTTGACCATTGTATAATAACGCACTGGGAGAATAATCATAATCATTGGATAATAATGAACCGACATCTAATGATTGTTGAGGGTTCGCACGAGCTAATGATTGATGAGGATTCGCAAGAGAAAATAATGATTGTTGAGGGCTCACACTATAATCGTGTTTAAACTTAAATTTGTGATGTTTAATTTGGTTTCCATTCTTGATATAACATTCTGACCCATATTCTGACCCATTTTGGATATATTCACTTTTATCGTTACCAGGTAAATAAGTATCGGTTGTTTCATGTATGATGTCAATAGTATTATTGGACATATCAGGGACAGTACATCGGTATATTTTATCATTTTTATTGTGAAGACTGTTAAGTAGTTCATTTTTAGAGGTGTATACAGGTGTATCGACCTTATTTTCAGAAGGTTGAATTTTGGCTTCAGCTTCGACTGCGACTTCAACTTCGATAACTTTATTTTCAATAGGTTTCTTTGATTCCATTATTTGACTACTAACACATATTAATTGTTTAATTCCATCTTCAATGCTATCAAAATTCTCAAATAAGATTTTTGACATTTCAGCGGGAGTAATTAATTTATCCGGTATAGATAATATTTGTGTTTCTTGTTCTTCTGTTAATTTAAGACTATAAAAAAATTCAAACATTTGTTTAATTGTTGAATGTGAACAATCTTCAAATTCAGAAATAATATCAATTCTACCGGGTCGAATTAATGCTCTGTCCAACTTTTTATAAAAATTAGATGTCATGATAATAATTCTCCCAGGTGTTTCAAGAACACCATCAAATAAATTTAATAGGAATGATAAATCAATATCAGAATTGGTTTTGTTTTCATTTTTCGGATTAGTTTCTATATTAAAATTCTTATTTTGATTCTGATTCTGTTCTTTTGGTTCAGGTGGTAATATAGGACTCTCATTATTTCTTTGATATAATGTGTTGTTTTGACAATCAATATCTTCAAATACATATACACGTTTATTAAAAGGAATTTTAAATTGGTCATTTCTGAATGTGGTTTGATTATATACTAATATTTCTTCATTAAAAAATAGATTTTCCAACTGTTTTTTAGTTATTTGTGTATTTAAATTAATATTAATAATATGTCTATCCGTTTCATTGGCTAGACATTTAATACACGATGTTTTTCCAGTTCCGGGATTACCGGCTAATAAAAGACCTAATGTATAAGGAATACCTTTTTCATCATACCATTTCTTATTATTTATAAAAAAATGAACACGTTTTCGAATAGCGTCAATATGCTCTCCAAATAGATTTGAAAATTTACGGTTTGTTTTAAATTCCTTCATTGTAAAAGCCATAAATGGTGGCATATTTTCAGATTTTATTTGTTTTGAATTATCATTGTTTTGAATTGGAAATACATTAAAATAATAACGACGATTTCCTAATTGATTATTTTTATTAGCAATATATCTCTCAGTAATTGTTTGAATAAAATTTCTTAATTCATTCATATTTTTTGTAAAACTGAATACTTCAACCGTTTGAATAATTGCGGTTGAACCTGCTTGATCGGTCGTGGCATTTGCTGCGGAAGTATCGATGGTTTGTTTTGCGTAATAATCATCGTCAATTTCAATAATATCTTTTTGGTTTAATATGTAATTTTTCTTAATAAAAGATACGTGTTTTGTGTTTTTACAATTTGTCACATAATCAATAACTGATTGTCCAATTATATTATCTTGTTCGGCCAAATTTACATTATATGTAATTGATGAAGTTTTTGTTCTAGGTGCTTCATTTGGTTTTATTGTTTCTTCATTGGTTGGTTTAATAAGTGTTTCAATATTTGCGGTATGTGGTTTAATATAATTTTCCACTAATAATGGCAAATATTTCATAACAGTTTCGATAATATTTGTAATTATGAATATGTAAACCATCATATATGCGTCGGATGAACCTTGTTTCCCTGACATTCCTTTATATACAAACATTGACATAAGAGTACCTTTTAAAGAATCATAGAAATTATTACCTCCATTATTGAATTGTGGTATTGCCGGAGCTACAGAAGTCATAATCAAATATTTATTACAGATATCATAATAATTTTTATATATTTATTATTAATCATATATAAAATTTCTCTCCCATAATAAATAAATGCAATCATTAAGTGATGAACAATCTCTCGTGTATGACTATATAAAGTCAGGAAAGAATGTAATAGTTGATGCTGTTGCTGGTTCTGGAAAATCGACAACAGTCCTTGGTATTGCCAAATTAATGCCGAATAAGAAATTCCTACAAGTTACTTATAATTCTATGTTAAGATATGAAATTAAAACAAAAGTTGAATCTCTTGGACTTAAAAATTTGGAAGTCCATACATATCATAGTCTTGCTGTAAAATATTTTCATTCTTCGGCATATACAGATAGTGGAATTCGATATATATTAAAACAAAATATATCTCCCCGAATTCATATTCCGAAAAAAGATATTATTGTTATTGATGAAACACAAGATATGACATTTTTATATTTCCAATTTATGGATAAATTCTTAGATGCGATGTGTAAAGAAGACAATAATACAGATGCTGAAACAGAAGAGGAAGAATTAAAGAAAGAAAAATCTCTCACCAAAATAATCAAAAATAAAATACTTCTTATTATTTTGGGAGATTATATGCAAGGTCTTTATCAATTTAAAGGTGCTGATATTCGTTTTTTAACTCTCGCACAAGAAATATGGTCAAATCGCGAATATTTAAAATCGAATGAATTTATGAAAACAACTCTCAAAATGTCTTATCGAATTACTGACCAAATGGCGAAATTTATTAATGAAACATTACTTGCTGAACAACGATTACATTCTTGTAGAGAAGGACCATTAGCTGTTCAATATATACGCTATCCACGATATCAATTAGAACGTACAGTATTATTTCATATTGAACATTTAATCTCTCTTGGTGCTTGTCCGGGAGATTTTTTTATATTAAGTCCTTCTGTAAAAGGAACGAATAGTCATGTACGTAAAATGGAAAATCATTTGGTAAGACGTGGATACAGATGTCATATACCAATGTTAGATACCGAATTAGCGGATGAAAAAGTAATACAAAAAAAAATAGTGTTTTGTACATTTCATTCTTGTAAAGGAAGACAACGTAAATATGTATTTATTATGGGATTTGACCAAAGTTATATGAGATTTTATGGTAGAGATTATAATAATGAAATATGTCCAAGTACTTTATATGTGGCTTGTACGAGAGCCACACACGGTTTATTTTTATTAGAGAAATCGGATAATGAACGTGATCAACCTCTCGAATTCTTAAAACAAAATCACTTTCATATGAAAAAACAACCACATATATCATTTCAAGGTTTACCTTATCATAAAGCGTTTGAATATGTGGGTGCCGACATAGTCGGCACCGATAAAGAAACGATTCATAATGTAACTCCAACCGAATTAATACGATTTATTCCTGAACCTGTTCTCGATGAAATTACTCCCTTTATCGACCAACTGTTTATTCTCTCCAATGAACGTAAAACTGAATTAGATATACCAGTAACTATCCAAACAGATGATGGTATTATTGAAGAAGTAAGTGATTTAAATGGAATCGCTATCCCTTGTATGTATTTTCACGGTTCTAAGAATTCACCTCCTGTATTATATGATATTATCCATAATATTCTCTCCGATATGCGACAAGATGAACATATATTTTTAAGAGAACATGCTAATAAACTACCAGCTATTTATAATACACCTGCGGATTTTCTTTATTTGGCGAATGTTTTTACAGGATGTCAAGAGAGATTATATTTTAAATTAAAACAAATACAATCCTATAATTGGCTCTCCGAAGATACTTATAAGAAATGTCAAAAACGAATGGAAAAACATATATCAAATATTGAAAATGCGAAAATAGAACAAACAATTATTCATTATAATCAAGAACTCAAACATTTCTTTTTGGATGATTTATTGAGAGATATAACAACCGATAAAAATGAAAAATATAGATTTAGTGCTCGTGTCGATTTAATAACCAATGATACAATATGGGAAATTAAATGTGTGAAAGAGGTTACAATGGACCATAAATTACAATTAATTATTTATGCTTGGTTATGGAAATCAATGGAACTAGAACCAATGAATTTTCGTTTATTTAATATTCGTAATGAAGAGATATTTACATTAAACGCATCTCTCGAACAATTAACTTGGATTATTAAAAAATTAATACAAGGAAAATATCATCGAGAAACACCTCTCGATGATAACACATTTATTGAAAAATCAAGAGAGAAAATATATTGAAAATATTAGTATGATTTATTGACAATCATTATTACATTTACATAACACACGAAGTAATAGATACATACATAATATTGATTTATATCCAGTATATAATATTAAGTAATTTTGAATACCTTTATCACAAGTATCCATTTGTATATTATCTAACATTGAAAATCCGATAGAATACCATATAATACAAAATATTAGATTTCCATAACTTGATTTACTTATCCAATCTATTTTTGACATACGTTCTAATTCTCTCTTTGAAAACGCAACAACCAAAAATGAAAGTAAGAAATAATTACATATTTCAATAATACAACAACCAAATAAATAATAATGAATTGTAAGAATTCCAAAAGGTGGATGAGAGATTATACAACGATTTGTTGTTTCCAGTGTAAATACGAAATTACAACCAATAAAAGGTCCATACGCAATATTTATTAGTATTAGAGAGATACAAAAAGCAGAAGTCTGATATTGTTCATCTATATCTGAACTGTGTTCTATCTCTTCAATTTCCATTAACATACTTACTTGATTTTCATTATTGTCGAGAGATGAAAAAACATCTCCCGCAAAAACACAAACATTACTTGGCTGATTATTTTCTATATCTATTGATTCTACCATTATTGGTTGTATCATATTTTTAAAGTAAAGTAAAATATGATATTGATATATTTTTATTTCTTATTGACTATTTCCAGTAGCAACTTGAGCATTTGGTGCTGTTAATTGGACAGGAGCTGAAACTGGTGTGGGCGCGGGCGCGGGAGCTGGCGCGGGAGCAGGCGCAGGTGCAGGTGCGCTTGGATTTGGTGCAGTTGATGTGGTTGGTGTTTGACCGGCAACAGGTGGTGTATTATTTTCCATACCCTCTCTATTATTAAAATTAATATAGGCAATAATAGCGATACCGACAATAACAACAAACATTGTTTTGTTTTTATTGATAATGTTTTTGAGAGATGCAAGAGAGAATTTCATTTTCTTTTATATTATCAATAACGAGGTTTCAATCTCTCAAATACCCAACAGATATGAATTTATTAAATATGAAAACACATAAGAAACAATCATATATAAAAATGAAAAAATGATAACCTAAATATATCGAAAAAAAAGTCGTAAACGTATCTTCACAATAAATATCGATTTCTGTAAATCGAATCGACCATCCAATAACTATCCACCAAAAGAATGAAAATATTGTAAATGAATAATGAAAACAATGAAAAACTGGGTGATTTATTATATTTTCAAATAATGACGGAAAAACATTTATTATACTTCTAAAATAATAATAACACGCAAAACATAAAACTAAAAACAATTCCAGAATTCCACAGCCGATAAAATAACTGTCAATTGTTAACTGGGCAAAACCATCTGGAAATACTAATTCACAATTATGGAATAAATGACTTTCGAATATTTCATCGAGAATAATAGAAGGCGCACATAAACTTATTAATATCACAGGAGAGATTTGAAACACTAATTTAATACATATTAATGTTTCATATATCGACTTATCCAAAATTCTGATACCAATTATATAAGGCAATTCATCATCAAACTGACTATTATAATAAATATCAGAAAATACATTATCAAATATTATAGCATTATTGATTAGTGTTTTGGGTGTTATTTGTATCGCTATTGGTATGATTTTGTTACTACCATTACGCATTTATTAGCTACTAAACAATAATGTTTAATTGTATACTTGTATCTTCTGATATAAACGCATCATAACTTCTAGGTCCATTAATATTCATAATATCATATTGTCTATAGGCAATTGTATTGAAAATAGTGGTCGATGGTTCTAATTTATTATTTGTCGCCATTGCGTTCACTGATATCCACATATTATCATTTTCTGCTGGTAATGTGTTCCAACTTATTGTGTCTTGTCCGAGAGAATATTTTACTTCGTCTCCACCCATTATCCAATATTTATCATTCCATAATATTGCATTTCCATAAGAACCTATACTGTATCCTGTCCAAGTTGCTCCATGGTCATTACTCGACACAATTGTATTTGTTCCTGCACCGACAACGACCACTGTTTTTCCATTCCATTGTATCTTATTCGCTATTGAAAAGAGAGATGATGTACTACTTCCCGATTCTGTCCATCCAGTAGCACCAGTTTTATCTGTTGTATACATTATTGTTTTTCCAGATGTACTATCACCAACTGCTAACCATCGATCACCAATCCATTGAATATCATTAATTATTGTATCAAGAGTTGTCTGAGAGATAGATGTCCAACTTATTCCATCTTGAGAACTTGCCATTTTTCCTTCATTTCCACCAGATAACCAATAAAATCCATTCCAAGCAATTGATTGTCCCGACATATCTATACTGGAATTACCTCTCGGTGTCCAAATAATACCATCCGCCGATGTCGCATAAGTGCCATCTACACCAATTGTTAACCAATAATTTCCATTCCATTTTAAATCAGCAACAGGAGAGATAGAAACACCTAATCCTGACCAAACATATCCATCTGTTGAATAACATAAATTATGATATATACCTTCGCCTCCCGCTATCCATATATATCCATTCCAACCAATACAAGAAACTGTATCTACCGGAGAGACACCAATCATCTTATAATCTAATCCATCTATTGAATAACCAATCATATTTCCACTACATTCCGCTGTTTCTCCAATAATAACCACCGGCGAATGAATCGAAAAACGACCAATATTGGGCTTTGTCCACATTAATTGTTTTCCACTTAATCCTGACGAACCCGTATTCCACGACCAATTTATACCATCATAACTATATCGAATATTAGAAGACGCATCCGTATTAAATAAATAATTCGTACCTGTCCATAATGCCCCATAATGATGATATTGGACATCTGTAGTTCCACCAACTGCTTGCCAACTGATTCCGTCGTTTTTACTAATAATTATTGATGCTATTCCGGTAGTTGATGGATAAGTTCCGAGAGCTAATATACCATTACCATACATCATACTTTCAATAGTACCATAATATCCAATTGTTATCGGAGATGTCCAATCCTTTCCATTCTGACTGAATGACACAATTGTCGCAGAAGTATCAATAACACAACCAACAATAAATTTATTATTATATCTTAAGAGAGAACCTCCACCGACAGAATTGGTTGTTGTTATCCAATTCGACCCATAATCATCACTATAACGTATCTGTCCACTTGTTGTTCCTGTCTTAATAGAAAGAATCCATCTATTTTCTATAGGATTCCATTGAATATCTCTCGCGGACCAATTACCACTTATGTCCGCTCCAAATTGTGTCCAATGATATCCAGAATAACTAGTATAATTTGCTTGATTTCCTAAGATAGCCCATTGATTATATTCATTCCATACCACGGATGTAATTCCAGATGGGTCTGGTCCATTCCATATAATCGGTGTATAACCACTTAAATCTGTAGTTATATAAGTAGATTGTCCTTGTTGTTTCGCACCAATAATATATTGTTTTCCATTATATCCGAGAGAATCTGTATCATGTGAAAGTGAATCAAAATTCCAAGTAAAACCACCATCATAGGATGTATTGTTTCCAGATATAATCATATTCGTAGGAAAACGAATTGAATGTGGTAATGTGGAAGAGGCTAATCCAAATCGGGCTTCTATACCATAAATCGCTCCGGCAGATGAAACTATTTTCCAACTATTTCCATTATTTTTACTATAAGCAATTAAACCTCCACTAACCGTATTATTTCCGCCAAATATTACGAATTTTCCGAGAGCCCAACGAACATAAGGACGTTTTGTTATATCTGTTGTTGTTATTATAGATGCACCTAATCCTGTCCAAGTCATACCAAAATCATCACTATACGCAATTGTATTCGTTACGCCTACACCAACTGCTAATATTCTCTCACCATTAAATGCTAATCCAGTAATCATTGAATCGATTTGCGGTGTTGCTACTGCGGTCCACGAACCTCCAGATACATCATTACTATAAGCAATAAATCCGGCTCCACCCGTAGTATTTCCAGATATAAACCATCTATCACCATTCCATAATGTGTATACGAGAGAAGATGCGTTTGGAATCGCAACCTGTGTCCAAGAACTAAGAATCGGGAGAGATTTCGATGAAGTATATATATTTCCAGAATTATCCGAAGTTAACCAATATCGACCATTCCATTCTAATGTATTTCCATTTGTTAATGTGTTTACACCTAATCCAGACCATTGGATTCCGTCTCTCGAATATGCTAATACATTACCTGTCCCTGAAGAATCACCAATCGCAACAAAATAGTTTCCATTCCATTTCACTGAATTTGTTGTATATAAGAGAGATGCTCCACAACCATACCAATGTAATCCATCATAACTATAAGCAATTGAATTATTTCTCTCTGATGTAGAACCAGCAACATAAATAATGCCATTATATTCAATTGTATTTACAGTATATCCGAGAGAAGGAACATTCATTCCTGTCCATTGAATTCCATTATTACTATAAGCCATATTATTTCCACTTGCGTCTGCGGATTTACCTCCCGAAATCCAAAATGGTTTATGATTTTTTCCTATAGTGTATTGAAATCCATTCGCACTATATCCATTTGTTGTTGCTCGATATTGTGTCGGGTCTTCTGATAAATAACAAACATCAGATGCTGTTGAATTTTGAGAGAATATACGATTTGTATAATGAATATCATCAATAAATGAAAATGTAGAAACTGGGAAACGAACCAAACTACTATGAAAAAGAGCACTAGGACCTGTTGTTCCTGTTGTTCCCGTTGTTCCTGTTGTTCCCGTTGGACCTGTTGTTCCCGTTGTTCCTGTTGTTCCTGTTGGACCTGTTTGTCCCGTTGGTCCGGTTTGTCCTGTTGGACCTGTCGAACCTGTCGAACCGGTTGTTCCTGTTGTTCCTGTTGAACCTTGAGAACCCGTTTGTCCAGTTGTTCCTGTGTCTCCAGTTGTTCCTGTGTCTCCAGTATTTCCAATAGAACCTTGAAAACCAGTTGGACCAGTTGTTCCTGTGTTTCCAGTTGTT
>JACCEC010169259.1_pt1 | contig 24045 bp, 17 predicted proteins | sample 7450121 | NCBI WGS metagenome assembly JACCEC01 (sample SAMN15323455, study PRJNA562643) | freshwater metagenome | isolation source: river surface water | place: USA:Blue River Watershed | collected 2017-08-18 | reverse complement strand
TTGTTAACGGTGAGGTAGGAAGCACGGATGCGAAGATTCGTTTGCGCACGGGCCGTATTTACGACAAGTTTGCAACGGGAACCACCCAGGTGAACAACAGCAATCCACGTTACCGCATTAACTTGAGCAGCGTAGCCGCTACAAAGAACGATGCGACCGTTGCGAAGAACGCGTTGGATACCATCAAGGTGGTACCGAATCCGTACTACGCGTACAGCGCTTATGAGAATTCACAGATCGACAGCCGTATCAAGGTGACGAACCTTCCAGGTAAATGCACAATCAAGATTTACACCTTGGGTGGAACCTTGGTTCGTACGCTTCGTAAGGATGACGCAACCACGTATGTGGAATGGGACATGAAGAACCAACAGCGCATTCCAGTCGCTTCGGGTACGTACATCATCCACGTTGACGCGGGCGACTTGGGCACGAAGACCTTGAAGTGGTTCTGCATCATGCGTCCAATCGACTTGGATACGTTTTAATCAACCATAAAAAAAGATAACATGACTATTTATAAAATTGCACGTAAACTTTCCGCAGCAGCAGTGCTTGCTATGGTTGGTGTAACGGCCTTTGCTGGTAACCCAGACCGTCGTGGACAAAATGGAGCTACAGAATTGTTGCTCAATCCATGGGCACGTAGTTCGGGTATCAACAGCTTGAACACGGCTTCAATTCGCGGTTTAGAGTCGGAAAGAATCAACGTTGCTGGTTTGGCATTCGTTACTGGTACTGATATGTGTTTTTCTCGTACGAACTATTTGTCTGGAACGGGAATCAATATCAATTCTTTCGGTTTGGCTACCAAATTGGGTGGTGAAGAAAGTTCGAAAGGGGTTTTGGGCTTAACCATCATGAATTTCGATTTCGGAAATATTGAAATTACCAATGAAAACTTTCCTGATGGAGGTATCGGTACTTATCGTCCTCAGTTCATGAACATTGGTATTTCATATGCTAAAGTATTCTCCAATCGTATTTATGGTGGAGTTACTTTCCGACTTATCAATCAATCCGTACCCGATGCCTCTGCTTCAGGTTTTGCTTTGGATGCTGGAATTCAGTATCAGACCGGTGAAAAAGATCGTACCAAATTTGGTATCTCTCTTCGCAATATTGGAACGCCCATGGCGTATTCCGGTGATGCATTAGCGTATCGCGCTTTGGTTGCTAACGGTAAGTTTGACCAAACTTTATATCAGCGTTCTGCGAGTTTTGAGTTGCCTTCTTTAATGAATATCGGAGGTTCTTACGACATCATTACCAACGATATGCAAAAGTTAACCATGGTAGCCAATTTCACTTCAAATTCCTTTACTGCCGATAATTACGGTGCTGGATTGGAGTATTCTTGGAAAAACATGGTTATGGTTCGCGCTGGTTACCGTCATGCCGACGAGAATGAAGTTCATACTGGTTTGGCAGGTGGCCTTTCCTTGAATCTGCCTTTTGCCAAGGACGATGATGGAAACGTAACTCGTACTTTCGCTATCGATTATTCTTACCGTCCAAGTAATCCTTTTCAAGGAACACATGCGTTAGGAATTTTGTTGAAGTTGTAATTTTTTCTACCTTTGTATTTGTAACGTCTCCTGCTTTGGCAGGAGGCGTTTTTATTTCTAAAAAAACCATCAGCATGAGTGCAATTTTATCTCGTGAAGCTTATGAAAAGCTTCGTCAAGAATTACATGAATTAAAGACCAAGGGTCGTCAAAATATGGCTGCTGCCATCCAAGAAGCACGTGAAAAAGGAGATCTTTCAGAGAATGCAGAATACGATGCTGCCAAAGAAGCCCAAGGGTTGATGGAGATGAAAATCAACGAATTGGAAGGGCTTCTTTCTTCTGCAAAAGTATTGGAATCTTCCCAAATCGATACATCACGTGTACAACCTTTAACCTGGGTAAAAATCAAGAATTGCAAAACAGGTGCAATCATGAAGTATAACATGGTTTCAGAAAAAGAAGCCGATGTTAAGCTTGGGAAAATTTCTATGACTTCCCCCATCGGTGCAGGGTTGATGAACAAAAAAATTGGTGACGTTGTTGACGTAACCGTTCCTTCAGGTTCCATTCAATTGGAAGTTTTGGAAATTACGGCTGAGTAAAGATGGCCACCATTTTTTCAAGAATTATTGCTGGAGAAATTCCTTGTTTTCAGATTGCCGAGAATGAGGAATTTTTTTCGTTCCTGGATGTTCGCCCGATGCAAAAAGGTCACGTTTTGGTTGTTCCAAAACAAGAGATTGACTACCTTTTTGATTTGGATGATGAGTCCTATTCCCGAATGTTTCTTTTTGCTAAGAAGGTGGCCCGTGCCATAGAATCGGTGGTTCCATGTCGGAAAGTGGGCCTTGCTGTTGTAGGCTTGGAAGTTCCACATGCCCACATTCATTTGGTTCCGTTAAATGAGGTTGGTGATTTAGTTTTCGGTAAAGTAACCAAGGTTCCTGCTGACGAAATGGAACGATTAGCACATCAAATACACACGGCTTTTCAAGCGTAAAAAAAGCGACCCATGGGTCGCTTTTTTTTTATTCTTCCAGTGCTGCTGCAATTTCAGGTACATCATCCAAGTCGTCTTTCTCAACCCGTAGGTTTCGAATGATAAACTCCTGACGTTCCATGGTATTTTTTCCCATGTAGTATTCCAAAACTTTGGGAATGGATGAATCGCGGAGAATAACGGGTTCGAGGCGCATATCCTCGCCGATGAATTTGACGAATTCTTCGGGGGAAATTTCTCCTAATCCTTTAAAACGCGTGATTTCGGCTGATTTTCCTATTTTTTGAATGGCGGCTTTGCGTTCTTCTTCCGAATAGGTGTAAATGGTTTCTTTTTTATTTCTTACGCGGAACAACGGTGTTTGAAGGATGTAAACGTGTCCATTTTTTACGAGATCTGGGAAGAACTGTAAGAAGAACGTAAGCAATAGCATGCGAATGTGCATGCCGTCCACGTCGGCATCGGTAGCGATGACAATTCGGTTGTAGCGCAAATCTTCAATGCTTTCTTCGATGTTGAGGGCATGCTGAAGCAAATTGAATTCTTCGTTTTCGTAAACTACTTTTTTGGTTAATCCGTAACAGTTCAAGGGTTTTCCTCGAAGGGAGAATACGGCTTGCAATTCAACACTTCGGCTTTTGGTAATACTTCCCGATGCGCTATCGCCCTCGGTGATAAACAGGGTGGTGTCGTATCTTCTGTCGTTTTTAAGATCGGTAAAATGAATGCGACAATCCCGCAACTTTTTGTTGTGTAAACTTGCTTTTTTAGCGCGTTCGTTGGCTAATTTTTTAATTCCTGCTAAATCTTTCCGTTCGCGCTCGCTTTGCTGAATGCGTCTAAGCAAGGCATCGGCCGTGGATGGATTTCGATGAAGGAAATTATCGAGCTCGCGCTTGATGAAATCGTTGATAAATCCGCGAACGGTAGGTCCATCCGGGGCCATTTGAACCGATCCTAACTTCGTTTTGGTTTGGGATTCAAATACCGGTTCCTGAACACGTACCGAGATAGCCGCAACGATGGAGGCTCGTACATCGGTTGCATCAAATTCTTTTTTGTAAAACTCTCGAATGGTTTTAACAATGGCTTCGCGAAAAGCGGCCACGTGGGTTCCTCCTTGGGTGGTATTTTGGCCGTTTACGAAGGAGTGAATTTCTTCTCCGTATTGATTTTCATGGGTAAATGCCAATTCAATATCTTCACCTTTCAAATGGATGATGGGATAGCGGATGGCCTCAACATCGGTTTTTCTTCCCAATAAGTCCAATAACCCATTTTTACTGGAATATTTTTTCCCGTTAAGGTTGATGACCAATCCAGCATTGAGGTAAGAATAGTTGAGAATTTGTTCTTCAACGTAATCGAAATTGTATCGGTAATTTTTGAAGATGGAATCATCGGCAAAGAAGGAAACCTCGGTACCGTTGGGTTGATCGGTAGATTCCTGTTTGGATTCGGAAGTAATTTCACCTTTGGAGAATTCGGCCCATACGGTTTTTCCTTCTCGATAACTTTGAACTTTGAAGTACGTCGACAATGCATTCACAGCCTTGGTACCCACTCCGTTTAGTCCGACCGATTTGACGAATGCTTTGGAGTCGTATTTTCCGCCGGTATTGATTTTGGAAACAACCTCTACGACCTTTCCGAGCGGAATTCCACGACCGAAATCCCGAATGGTTACTTTTCGATCGGTGAGGGTGACATCGATGTTTTTCCCATAGCCCATTACGAATTCATCGATGGAGTTATCGAAAACCTCTTTAAATAGGATATAGATTCCATCGTCGGGAGCGGCACCATCGCCCAACTTCCCGATGTACATTCCGGGGCGTAGGCGAATGTGCTCTTTCCAATCGAGGGATCGAATGGAGTCTTCGTTGTAAACGTGGGGTTGTTGTTCAGACACGGTGAATCAAGATTTCCTCAAATTTATGGCTTAATGCGTAGAATTTGAGGGTATTTTGTCCACAATTTTCTATTCTTCCGGAGCAACAGAGGAGTTGATTCGCTGCTCAAGGGATTTGTTATCCAAAACATCTTTTCCGATGTAAACTTGGTACATCATGATAAATCCGAAGATAATCAATACACCCCCAACAATCTTATTGAGCACATTGATTCTGGCTTCAGTGATCCAACGTTGCAACTGTCTTGCTAGAAATGCCTTACCGATATCGGTGAGGAAGACGGTTCCCAAGGTACCTGAGAAAAACAAAAATACTTCGTGCGAATCGTCGTAGGCTCCTTGAACGGTACTGATGGCGAATAACCAGAAAAAGAAGACGTTCACATTGATGAGGTTGAGCATGTACCCTTTGAAGAAGGGCCCCTTCCAAATTTTTCTTTTTTCAGGTTGTTCGTTGGAAGGGCTCGTGTGGTATTTTGATACCAACAGATATACGCCATACACCAAAAGAAGAAGGGCACCGGCATAACCGAGGTATTTTTTCACGAAAGGTTGATCCACCAAATTGGCGAGAAAAAAAGCGATGGTGAGGTAGGTTGCATCGGAAACGACAATACCGATGGCCATGATAAAACCTTCCCGAAAACCTTTGGAAATGGAGGTGTGGATGAGCGCAAAAAAGACTGGTCCCAACAATATGCTTAGGGCTAACCCTAAGCCAACTCCGTTCAATATGATTCCTAAAAGCTCAGCCACAAATTTGGTTTCTCAAAGATGCTTCATTTTTTTCAATTCTTCAATAACTTTGTATCAACCTCAAGATTGAAGCGATGAAAGGAATTATTTTAGCTGGCGGTTCAGGTACGCGTTTGTATCCGCTTACATTGGCCAATTCAAAACAACTGATGCCGGTTTACGATAAGCCGATGATTTATTACCCGCTATCAACCTTGATGTCGGCAAATATCCGTGAAATCCTAATCATCTCCACACCCGAAGATTTGCCGAAATTTGAAAAACTCTTGGGCGATGGTTCCAATCTCGGTTGTTCATTTTCCTACGCCGTTCAACACGTTCCCAATGGGTTAGCTCAAGCCTTCGTGATTGGGGCCGATTTTATCGGAACGGATAAAGCTGCTTTGATTCTTGGTGATAATATTTTTTACGGTAGTAGCATGAGTGGCCTTCTGCAAGAAAATAACAATCCCGATGGAGGCGTTGTTTTTGCTTACCACGTTCATGATCCAGAGCGGTATGGTGTGGTAGAATTCAACGATCAAAATCAAGCCATCTCCATTGAAGAAAAACCCTTGCATCCCAAAAGCAATTACGCAGTTCCCGGGCTGTATTTTTACGATAACGATGTCATTGATATCGCTCGAAATCTTCAACCCAGCGCTCGAGGAGAATACGAAATTACTGACGTAAACAAGGAATATTTGAAACGTGGAAAGTTGAAAGTTGGGATTTTAGATCGCGGAACCGCTTGGCTCGACACCGGCACGTTTACTTCGCTGATGCAAGCGGGCCAATACGTTCAAGTTATTGAAGAGCGCCAAGGCTTAAAAATCGGATGCATTGAAGAAATTGCCTACCAAATGGGTTTTATCGATGCAGCTCAATTGGAAAAAGTAGCCCAACCCTTGTTAAAAAGTGGTTACGGACAATATTTGATGAAGTTACTCAAAAATGGGTAACAACATTTTGCTGACCGGTGGTTTGGGTTACATCGGTTCCCACACCGCAGTTGAGTTGATTCTCGCCGGGTATGAACCCATCATTCTGGATAATTTGGCCAATTCCAAAATGGAAGTTATCGATCAAATCGAAAAAATCACCCAGAAAAAAATCCCATTTTTTCAAGGAGATGTTCGAGATGAGGAGGCACTTCAATCCATTTTTTCTGCTCACGCCATTCAAGGCGTTATTCATTTCGCCGCCCTTAAATCCGTGGGTGATTCGGTCCTACAGCCGCTTTCCTATTTCGATGTGAACGTGGGTGGGTTAACGCAGCTCTTGAAAAGCATGCAAAAATTTAGGGTGGAAAAACTTATCTTCTCTTCTTCTTGCACGGTTTACGGACAGCCGACCGATGGGTGGGCGGTTTCTGAATCGACGCCACTTCAAGAGCCAACGAGTCCTTATGGACGGACGAAGCGAATGAATGAGGAGATGATTCATGACGTTTGCCAAACAAGTCGGCTTTCGGCCGTATTACTTCGGTATTTCAATCCGGTAGGGGCTCATCCTTCGGGGTTGATTGGAGAATTGCCGTTGGGAGTTCCCGCCAACCTGGTTCCGTTCTTAACGCAGACGGTGGCAGGGAAACGTGATGCCTTAACCATTTTCGGGAACGATTATTCCACCCCGGATGGAACGTGTATTCGCGATTACATCCACGTGGTTGATTTAGCGAAAGCCCATGTGGGAGCGCTTGGTTTTGAAACAATTCCCCATCATCCTGAGATATTTAATGTGGGAACCGGGAAAGGAAGCTCTGTTTTGGAGGTTATTTCGGCTTTTGAGCAGGCTACGGGAAGGAAAGTACCCTATGAATTTGGGCCCAAAAGGCCGGGCGATGTTATGGCTGTGTTCGCCAACGCCCAAAAAATCTCAGAAAAACTGCAGTGGAAACCCCAGTATTCCTTGAAAGATATGATGGCACACGCCTGGAATTGGGAAAAAAATCAGAATTAACGGAGGAAAAACACCCGTTTCATATTTTTGCCAAGCCCGGGTTTTGCCTTAGCAACGTAACCGATCATCGATTCTAAATTGGGTTTCCCAATCCAACGAATGGACAAAAATAAGGTCATGCACAAAATCAGGGTGATCCATATTAGACCTAGGGTAGAATCCATGGAATAGGGGAGAAGCTGGGTAGAGATGACCCATGTAACGATTCCGCTGACCAAGCTAGCAACAAACATGGGGCCAATGGCTTGAAACAGCTGTTTGAAATTCGAATGGATCAGGTTTAGCGCTTTGTTGGTTAGATAAATTCTAGAGCCAATGCGCGTAATGGTAAAATACCAGCAAGCGCCCACCACACCGAAATAGTTTCCAATCAATAAAAATGCAACCAAATGAATGGGGACGAAGAAAAGATTGAATTTAAAGCCGAGTTCTGGCTTTCTCATGGCGTTGAATAACCCTGCTGTGGGCGAATTGATGCTTCGGGTTAAGGCATTGAGTAGCAAAATTTGAAGTGGAATCACCACATCATATCCAATTTTAGGACCCAAATAAATGGGCATAATTCGCTCCGAAATGGCCATCAGGCCTAGACAGAAAGGCATGCTCACGAAGGATAATACCGTAATCATTCCCAGAAACTTTTCCCGAACAACGTCTGGTTTATCGTTATGCAGGGCAAACACCGGAAGGGTGATTTCTTGGAAAATGGGTAGGATATTTTTGGTGAAAAAATTCGAGTTTTGGTTGGAAATATTGTAAATCCCCAAATCGCCCAAACCCATAATTTTTCCTACAACCAAGGCATCGCCTTCGCTATTGAGTCGATTTAAAAATCCATTCCCGGCAACAAATTTGGTGAACCCAAAAATCTCTTTCCAATGTGAAATGCCCCAATGCCCCAATTTAACTTTATACGGGGAGTACCATCGCAAAAAGAAATTCATCGCGAGGGATGAAATAGCCTGGGGAATGACCATGCTCAACACCTTGGTTTCAACCGAAAACAAATCGGAAGTAACCATCCATACCTTCCCGATGTTCATTAACGTATTGAAAACGGTTTGAATGGTGATCATTTTAGAGTAATTCAGGTGTTTTTTGTACCCGGCCTTCACCACGCTGGAACCAATTTCAGCAAAGACAATGATGCTTAACCATCCAATCATTTGCGGAATTCGAGGATCCTTGTACAAATAGCTCCAAATGGGGATCATCCCTAAAATAACAGCCACGGCTCCCAATCCCATCACAAAATTGAACCAATAGCACGAATTGAAAATTTCTTCTTTGTCTTCTTGCCCTTTGTACACGATGAAAAAGTCTCCAATTCCGCCGGTGGCTGCGTTGGTAACAAAGGCGGTTAATGCCAACGAAACAGCCACCAATCCAAAATCTTCCTTAGTGAGAATACGACTTAATACCCCAACTACCCATAGGTTTAGAATAATGGACCATGATTTTCTGAAAACCAGAGAAATGACAGCCGAAAAGGCCTTTTGTGCGTTGGTTTTTGGGGCCTTGCTCATCGTTATCGGTAGGACCCTTGAAGGTTGCCTTTTAGGAAAATGAGAAAACGAATTCCCTCATCGGTTAAGTAAATTTTATTGACGTTGATATTTGAAACCTGTCCATTGAATCGAATGTATTCGGTATCAAATTGTTTTAATGTGGAGTTGATGGATGTTTTGGCATCTTTCAAATAAGGTTTTAAATCAACCACAACATTTTTTTCAACCGCTTTTTTCACCGCATTGGCCAAAACGGCCGAGGTGGCCTTCAGGAAAATATCCTTGCTGTTCAAATCGTAGTCCACTTGCGTAAGTTTTACGACTTGGGTAACAGAATCTAAAACAGGAATGGCCCTCAGGTAAACAGTGCCTTTAATGTTTTTCTTTACCAAAAGTTTTTTGGTAAATCCATCCACCTGAATTTTAAATTCCAACACATCTCTATTTCCATAAACGGCCACATCTTTGATGGTGATTTCGCTTTTTGATTCGTCGTCCTTGTAAACGCTGTCGACCAACATCGATTGGGACAAGCGAGTGATCTCGTTGTAGGTGGCTCCGCTTTTTAGCCAAATTTCCAACCCAGAAGCGGGCTTGGCCATGCGCTTCAACGACGGCAAGGGAGTAATGGCCCGCTTACCCGAAAACTGCCCGACACTGGCATCTACTTTGGCGGTGATTTTAATTCCCGATTCCAGTTGTGCCCCCTTCACAAACGGATGAACATAAGAAACCGCTTGGGGACTCAAGTTCAACCATAAATTCAAGGAGTCATCTACTTTGTACGGATTTTGAATTTGGTACCAAAACTTGGTCATCATGTCTTTGATCGGATATTCCTTAATGAATGTCTCGTCGATCATTTTGGCAACGTCGTTAATTTGGGTTTGGATTTGACCGTGAATAAGTTTCTCCACGGGAATCTGTATGCCTGCAATCTCAATAAAAGGAGGTTTTCTCCATTTGTAGGATCCTGTGGTTTTGGTTTTTACGGTCCATTCTCCACCAATAAAAAGCTTCGTTCCGAGAACTACATCCATGTAAAAGTCAGCAGCCTTGGTGGCAGAAATGGCCAACATGTCGGTGCTAAAGGTTTCACTTAAGCTGTTGTTTTGATATCGATAAATCAGGTTGATATGGATGGGGCAAGTTATTCCCAAACTGTCACCGTAGGGTTTAAGGGTGATGGGGGCAATTTTTTTGACTCTAATTTTTACGTTATCGACTCCGTTATCATTGAAGCTGGTGTCTTCGTACAAAACGCCGTTGTAGAGTGAGTTGATTGATTTTTCTAAGGCGGTAAATTTAAAAATCAAGGGGAGGTGAACCACACTGGTGGGCAAGGGTACCACATCTTCCGTTAAATTTGGCTTCCGAATGGGTGCTGCCGGATTTAAATCTTCCTGGGCCCAAGCCGATAGGCCGAAAAGAAGAAAAAGAAAATTAAAGAGATGCTTCATGGAAACAAGGACGGCATAACGGTTCGTAGTGATCTTTTTCACCGAGTAATACTTGATTTTTTTGTTGAGAGGTTCGGAAACTGTACAGGGCTGGATTTCCGCATCGAACACAAATGGCGTGGACTTTGGTAACAAATTCAGCTTTGGCCAGAAGGGCCGGAACCGGTCCGAACGGATTTCCTTGAAAATCCATGTCCAATCCGGCAATAATGACTCTTTTCCCCTGATTGGCCAATCGCTCACATACTTCAACCAATCCTTCGTCGAAAAATTGGGCCTCGTCGATGCCGATGACCCGTGCTGCCCCAGCCAAGAGAAGGATATTGGCCGAACTTTCCACCGGGGTGGAGGAAATGGCTGTTTTGTTATGGGAAACTACCTCAGAAACATGGTAACGAACGTCTAAGGCGGGTTTAAAGATTTCAACCTCCATCTGAGCAAATTGTGCACGACGAATGCGGCGAATTAACTCCTCCGTTTTGCCGGAAAACATCGAGCCACAAATGACTTCGATCCAACCGTTCCTTCCTGTATGTCGTGGCTCAATAAACATGGGATAAATGCGTTAACAAAGATATTTATTCCTCCCCACCTTTTCTACAAGAAATGTTTGGGAACAAAGGCATTTCTTTCTATTTTTATCCTATGGATCAGCGGAAAAAGATTAACGAATTATTGAACAAGTTACTCGCTCAAAACGAAGAATATCTGTCAGATAAGTCGTTTTTGTACAAAATTGAAAAGGATATTTTCCTTGCTCAAGTTCGGGAATTGTACGAACTCCTCGCTCAAATTCCGGTGCACCACCAACTGGAAGTTGGAAACGAACAAGAACTGTTTTCTCCCTCTTCGTCTGCATCCTTGTTTGAAAAAACAGAAGTTGAAGCCGAAGTTGATTCTCCAGAAGAAGTTATCGAATCGGCTCCCGTAAAAGAATCTCCCGAAGACCTTCCCCTCGATAATTCAATCCATGAAGAAGCCCCTAAGTCCGATAATCCAGTATCCAAATTGGAGAAACTATTGGCCGAATTAAGGGGTTGGGGACAATCTCCGGAAGCGGCTGTTTCTCCCATTCCCGATATAGAAGAAACAGTCGAACCCAAGGTGGAAGAGGAAACCTTCAATTTTGAAGAAAAAGAAATCACGACCGAAAACCCCGAAATGACTTTCGATTTGGGATTAACAACCCCTTCACCTGAAGAGCGCCCCAGTTATTTTACCTTAGAACGAAAAGTACAGGAAGACGAATGGGGAAATGAAGAGTCGGAAACGAGCAAGCCGCGTGTAGCCATCATGAACCCGTTTGTTGGCGGTCGGTTAGACTCCCTTTCGGCAGAAACAGAACCGCCAAACCAGGAAGAACTCGCTGAAGCTAAATCCGAAATACCATCATCCATCGAAGAAGAAATCGGGGTAGGAATCCCTGAAATCGAAATGGTTTTGGAAGCAGAACCCGTTGATTCTTCGTCGTTCTCCATTATCGATACCTTACAACTTTCTTCCAACTCTTCATTGAAGAATCAACTTCACCTCAAACCCATCGATAGCTTGAAAACAGGCATCGGTTTGAATGAGAAATTCTTATACATCCGGGAGCTATTTGGAAATGATCACATCAGCTTTGCGAATACCATCGCTCAATTGAACGATTTTTCCCAAATCCAACAAGCAGAAAATCTTCTCGATAAAAGTTTCATTCAAACCCGAAAGTGGGATATCCAAAATCCCCACGTTCAAACCTTTTTACAGCTTATTTATCGCCGATTCGCTTAATCCTCGGGAAATAATCCGCGAAGTAACATCAACTCATTCAACCGACTTTGGTCGTGATCGTTAAAATAGGATATCAGGTTGTTGATGTACCGAATCAGGATGTCTTCGTTCGAACACGGACAGAAAAATTCAGGTTTTACGGGTAGTTTTAGCAACATTAAAAATTGCTCAACGTCTTGTTTGGTAAAAATCGCCCCTTTGTTAAAGGCATTGATGTAAAATAAGATCGGGCGTAGGGCTGGATCTACATTTTGGTATTGCCCTGCATTCTCCACAAAAACCAAGACGAAATGCTTGGGGAGATTTACTCCGTAAATGGGTAAATTAAGGCGATGAGCAACCAACAAATACAAGGTAGCCAATGAAATAGGATTGCCCTTTCGCTGTCGAATCACTTCGTTGATGTAGGAGTTTTCGGGCAAATGGTAATTCTGATCGTCGCCCCGGTAACCGTATTTTTCGTAAAAGACGTGATTGATGGCGCGGACTTGATCCAAGGCCGATGCACTTTCATCCAGCAAGAGCCAAACATCGGTGCGAATATTTTCAATTTCGATGAGGATTTCATCCCGCGTAAGATGAGGATATCGGTAACGGGCAATCCAAATGATGCCCTCCAATAAATCCGTTGCGCCAGAATCTACCCAGTTTTTTAATCCGTGGTAAACTTCTTGGAATTGTATGCGATGGATGAGATCCAAAACCTTGGATCGGGTAGCCGAGTCTTCCAGCAATTCAACCACACGCTCCAAACGAACGACTTCTTGGGGCGGAATTTCGAGCAGATTTTTCAATACCGCTTTCCGAACCGTCTCATCGGGATCGTCAATGAGCGATATCATGGCTTTCAATTCGCTTTCCGAGAAACTCATTTTTTTGCTGTTGCTTTTTTCTTGGGGGCAGGTTTGGAAGATGCCGCGACGATTTCCAAGACTTCTTTCTCGGTTAAATCTTTGGCTTCTACTCCTTTGGGAATTTTGAAGTTGTCTTTGCCTTTTTTGATATAAGGGCCGTATCGCCCGATGAGTATTTGGATGCCATCGGAAAATTCGGCGATCAAGGCATTGGCCTGAGCTTCCATTTTCTCACGAATCAAGGTTATGGCCTCACTTTCGGTGATGGTAAGCGGGTCCATTCCTTTTTTTAGAGAAACAAAGTTGGATTTGTATTTTACGTAAGGACCGAATCGGCCTTTGTTTACGATCAATTTTTCGCCGTCGAGCTGGCCGATTTCTCGGGGTAATTTATTGGTATCGGTAAGTAGCGCGATAGCGTCTTCTCGGTTAAACGAATACGGATCGGCCCCTTTGGGAAGCGAAACGAATTCATCCCCAAACTTTACGTAGGGGCCGTATCGACCATTGTTCACCAACATGGGTTTTCCTTCGTATTCGCCCAAATCTTTGGGTAAACCGAACAAGGTGATGGCTTGATCCAAATTTACCTCTTCCAATGAAAGTCCTTTGGGCAAGTTAGCATATTGAGGCTTGGCTTCTTCGTCTTTTAAATCGGTTAATTGAGCTACCGGACCGAATCGACTCATGCGAACCGAAACCTGTTTTCCTTCGGCATTGAAGCCCAAAATACGTTCTCCCGTTACCCGTTCGCTGTGATCCAACGTTTCAGAAACGTTTTGGTGGAAGGGTCCGTAGAAGGAAGAAAGCATTTTTTCGTATTCCAATTTACCTTCTGCAATTTGGTCGAATTGCTCTTCCACTTTGGCGGTAAATTTGAAATCTAAAATTTTATCGAAATAACGAATCAAGAAGTCATTCACCAAAATACCAATGTCGGTAGGAATGAGTTTTCCTTTATCTGCACCGGTATTTTCTTCTTTGATGGATTTCTTGATATCGCCCTTTTGAAGCGTTAAGGTGGTGATGGTTCGTGGCGTGCCCGAAAGGTCGCTTCGTTCCACGTACCCTCGTTGTTGGATGGTAGAAATGGTTGGGGCGTACGTGGAAGGACGTCCGATGCCCAATTCTTCCATTTTTTTCACCAAGGCCGCTTCGTTGTAGCGAGCTGGGGCGCGAGTAAATCCTTGTTTTCCGGTGGCAGAGAGCAATTCCAAGGCATCGCCTTGAACGACCGCCGGCAACAAACCGCCGCCTTCTTTTTGGTCATCTTCTTCATCATCGGAGGTTTCCAAATACACTTTTAAAAATCCTTCAAATCGAATCACTTCGCCTTCGGCCACGAATTGTTGATCGGTTGCGAGGGTGGAGGTATTGATTTTGATGATGGTTTTTTCGATTTCGGCGGGAGACATTTGGGAAGCGATAGCGCGTTTCCAAATGAGTTGATACAAAGCAACTTCGTCGGCCGAACCTTTTACAGTATGGTTGCTGAAATAGGTGGGGCGAATAGCTTCGTGGGCTTCTTGAGCCGATGCGCTTTTGGTTTTGAACTGCCTTGTTTTGGAGAATTCGGCACCAAAAGCCGATGTGATTTCGTCTTTTGCGGTTTGCAGTGCCAATTCCGATAGGTTGGTGGAATCGGTACGCATATAGGTAATGTGTCCACCTTCGTACAACTTTTGAGCGAGGCTCATGGTTCGAGCCACAGGGAAGCGCAATTTTTTACTGGCTTCTTGTTGTAAGGTTGAGGTGGTAAAAGGAGGAGCTGGATTTTTTTGAAGCGGTTTTTTCTCCAAGGATGCTACCGAGAAGTGGGCAGGAATCAGTTTTTCCAACGTGCTTAAGGCAGTTTCTTCGTTGGAGAAACGTTCGGGCAACTCGGCCTTGAACGATTGTTTTTTACCGTTCACGGTGGCTTCGAAAATTCCGGCAATTTTGTAGAAGGATTCCGATTGAAATTCTTTGATTTCGCGTTCGCGTTCTACGATGAGGCGCACGGCTACCGATTGAACGCGACCGGCCGACAACGATGGTTTTACTTTTTTCCAAAGAATGGGAGAGAGTTCGAAACCCACCAATCGATCGAGGATACGGCGGGCTTGTTGGGCATCCACCAAATGTTCATCGATGCTGCGGGGATTTTCGATGGCTTTGAGAATGGCAGGCTTGGTAATTTCGTGAAAGACAATGCGTTTGGTTTTTTCGGGTTTCAGTTTTAAAACCTCTTTCAGGTGCCAAGAAATGGCTTCTCCTTCCCGGTCCTCGTCCGATGCCAACCATACCATTTCTGATTCGTCGGCTAATTTTTTGAGTTCCTTCACCACGTCTTTTTTCTCGGGAGAAACTTCATACATGGGTTTGAAATTATTTTCAATATCCACGCCGTTTTTCTCTTTCGTGAGGTCGCGAACGTGCCCCATCGACGATTTTACTTTGAAATCTTTCCCTAAAAACCCTTCAATGGTTTTCGCTTTTGCGGGGGACTCTACAATTACCAGATTCTTTGCCATACTATTCCGACTGCAATATTAGGGAAAGATGTTTGAAAAAAAGTAGAAACAGCGTTGGAACAAAAAAAAAGGTGGCTCCAATCAGGGGAGCCACCTTTAACCAACCATGAAAAAACTTTTTTGTTTGCTTATCGGTCCTGTTCCCGACATTGACAAAGTAAAGGCAAGAAAACGGATGCTCTTGCACAACAACGTTCGCTTAGGTACGAAGTGATGAAAATCGCAAAATTTGTCCATTTACTTGCTTGTTCGCCCAAAAAAAGTTCATTAGAAACGAAAGAGTCGTGCAAGAATTGTGCAACGAATTCACTTTTTTATTTTTTTTGGAAGCAGATTTTTCAATGAGCATTTGCCCAAATTTGGGAAAAAGAAAAAAAGTTGGAAACAACCACCGAAAACCTTTTCGCATCTTTGAAAAATGAAAGCACTTTTTACGTGGATTTTCCTCTTGCCTTTGGTGGTATTTTCTCAAAGTTTTGAAATCACCGGTTCCGTTGGCGACGGGCAAAAGCAGCCGCTTCCGTTTGCGTCAGTTATGCTGAAGGGTACTTCTGCGGCTGGGGAAAGCATTCAATCGGGGACGAATACAAATAAGTTGGGAAGATTTTCCTTGCGAGCGCCGGCGGGCAATTACAAGTTAACGTTTCAGTACATCGGCTTTACGAGGGTGATGAAGGAAGTGAATCTTCAAGCCGATCAAAATTTCAACATCATTCTCCAACCCGAAAAATTGGAAATGAAAGGAGTTTCCATCTCTTCCAAGGAAGATCCTGCTTACCCCATCGTTCGTCAAGCCATTCAAAAACGAGAATATTATCAAACCCAACTCAACGCATTTTCCTCGAAGGTGTACATCAAAGGACTTCAACGCTTGCGTTCTACCCCCGATAACCTCTCCAAAATTTTAAAACTTTCGGTAAACGGCGCCATGGCCGACTCAAACCTGCTGGGCGTTTTGTACCTCAGTGAATCAGAAACCGAGTACCATTTCAAACAACCCGACTACCAAAAAGAGGTCATGTATTCTTCCAAAGTAAGTGGAAATAACCAGGCCTTCAGTTACAACCAAGCCTCGGATATCATTGTCGACTTCTACAAAAATCAATTGGATTTGGGTAATTTGTCGGACCGCCCCTTCATCTCACCTATCGCCAACAATGCCTTATTTTATTACAAGTATGAACTTTTAGGAACTTTTGTGGAGGACGGGGCCACCATTTATAAGATCAAGATTAAGCCTAAGCGAAAATTGGATCCTTGTTTTTCGGGAACCATGTATTTGCAAGATGGAGCTTTCCGTATTTATGCCATGGATGTGTTGTTGGGAAAAGAGGCGAAGATTGATTTTGTGGATTCGTTGGCCATCAAGCAAACGTTTACGGCCGTGAATGATTCTTTGTGGATGCCGGCATCCCTCAATTTCAGCTTTGTTTTCAGCGCCTTTGGATTCAAAGGGGATGGCTATTTCAATAGCGTTTTCAATCAGTACCAGCCCAATCGGGAATATCCGAGGAAGTTTTTTAAAGGGGAAGTTTTAAAGGTTGAAGATGGGGCGAACAAGAAAGATTCTACCTACTGGGACACGAATCGCCCCATTCCGCTTACGCAAGAGGAAATCGACGATTACCGGAAAAAGGATAGTTTGGAGCGTATTCGAAATAGTAAGCCCTACCAAGATTCGATCGATAAGGTTTCGAATAAATTTACCTGGAAAAAAGCACTTTTAGGCTACACTTGGCGCGATCGAAAATCAAATTTATCCGTGTCTTTTGAAGGAATTCCTCAAAGTATTCAGTTCAATACCGTGCAAGGTGTTTCGTTGGGTTTCCAAAGTGAGATCAGAAAAGAGTACTCCAAAAACCGGGAATTGGAAGGCACGCTCAAAACTCGATATGGATTTTCCAATCATCTCTGGACGGTGATGGGATCGGTGAATTACCTTAGAAATCAGCCTACCGACGAGCGGTGGACCGCTAGTTTGGGTCGGGATATTCGGCAAATCAATGGATCGACGCCTATTTCGCCCCTCATTAATTCCTTGTACACCGTGATTGCCGGGCGAAATTATGCCAAGTTCTTATTGGCTGATGGAGTTAACCTCGGGTACAACCGGGAATGGGTGAATGGTTTGTACAGCCAGATTTCGGCATCTTATACCCGTTATCAACCCTTGGAAAATGCGACCACTTGGAACCTTTCCAAAGATCCTTGGATCACTTCGAACGACCCCTTTGAATCGTTTCAGCTTCCTTCTTGGTCGTCGTTTTCGGCATTAACGTTGGGATTGGAAGGTCGTGTGGTGATTGGGCAGAAGTATTATACCCGTCCGAATGAAAAAGTTCGGCTTTCATCGAAATATCCCAGCCTTCGTTACAAGTTTCTTTGGGCGGTGCCGGTGGCTGGGGCTTCGGCCGATTATCAGTATTTGCAAGTGCGTCTTCGCGACAATTGGAATTTGAAGTTATTGGGAAGTGGGACATGGATTGTGGAGGGCGGAACTTTCTTAAGGTCTAAAAATTTACCCTTACCCTTGTTCCGTCACTTTGAAGGCAACCAAACGTTGATCAGTTCGGGCGAGCCCGATTCGTGGCGATTGTTGCCGTATTACACCTTTTCTACGGGTGGAACGTACGTTGCTGCGCACTATGAACACTATTTTCAACGGTTTCTCTTCAACAAAATTCCATTGATGCGTAAAACCAGCTGGAGGGAAGTAGCCGGCATTCACTACCTCCAAACTACTGATCGTGGAAACTTTTTAGAATTGAATTTGGGTATCAGCGGATTAGCAAAATTAGGACGAGCCGATTTCGTTTTGGCGAGGACAAATCAAGGGAATTGGATGAAAGGACTTACCTTAGGGTTTCGATTAGGAGGATAATATGATATTTGAAGAAAAACAGCGTTTCAATCAGTGGTGGATGATTTTGTTGATGGGTGGAGTGTCGGCCATGGTGTATTATGGATCAGTTTCTCAGTGGATCACGGGAGTTCCATTTGGAGACAAACCTTTGAGCGACATGGGTTTGCTCTTTCCGGTGGTTCTCATCTCCATCGTTAATTTGGGGATGTTTGCCGGTGGGTTAACCACGAAGATTGATGAACAAGGCATTGCGGTTCGGTTTACACCGTTCATTTGGAAGGAGAAGAAATACGATTGGAGCAATTTGGCTGAAGTGAAAGTGCGGGAATACAGGCCGTTAGCCGAATATGGAGGATGGGGAGTTCGGGGGTTTGGTAAAAACCGGGCGCTGAATGTATCTGGAAATTTTGGATTGCAGTTGGTGATGAAGGATGGATCGAGGATGTTGATTGGCTCGCAAAGGCCGCAAGAATTGGAGGATTTTCTGAAAAACTTGGCAGCGGCCAAGGGGAATCTTACGGTATAAAAAATTGTTTGATTTTTGTTTCTGAACGGATCAATACGGGTTGATCCAATAACCCAACCGAAACCTCTCACAAAAAAATAAATTTCACATCAGGGACCACCCTTCGACTTTGCTCGGGGACCACCCGATAAGAAATTGAACATCAAGCAAACGGGGGCTACCCTTCGGCACGGCTCAGGGAGCGCCGCCCCTACCCAATGGCAATTTATAGCTTTTTTTTGTTTTAGTCGTAAATGAAACGTTTATAAACGTTTACAAACGGCTAACTTGAGTCGGAACCGCTAGTTGAAAGAAAAAGTCCCTTAAGTTAGCCCAAGGGACTCTGTTTCCCATGATATGAAAATTGGAAACGATTGAAACGACTTTACCCCGTCTTTACTTCCGGGGAGGGGTGGTCTCGATATATCCCGACTTGTCGGGACACTCGACCACCGGATTGTTCCTTTGCTGTTCCCTGAGTTCCTTGAGGATACTCGAAAGGCGAAGTGAGAAGGGCGGTGTCTTCGAGGGCCTCAGACACCGGATTGTTTCCTGAGCTGTGCCGAAAGCTTATCCCTTCTTCACCCGATTCCTATAAAACAAAAAGGCATCAACACCTACCAACAACAAATCAACCCCATGGGCCAAAACGCTGGCCCAAGAAGCTCCAACAATGCCATACTGCGGAATCCAAACTGCATTGGCCACGATGTTAACGATCACCGCCACCACCCAGTAGCCAATAATTCTCCATGGTAGTCCGGTGGCGTTAAACACCTGCACCACCACAATTTGAAGCCACAACAGGTAACGACTTAGAATGAGGATTTTCAACGGTTCCTCGGCGGGAACAAAAGCCTTTCCAAACAGCAATTCAATGCCCCAACCGCCAAGAAGCCAGGTGCCAAAAACAACAAATGCCATTAGAAAGGCGGTGTTTTTTAAAACCCTACCATTAAGTCGAAAGATTTCGGCGAGGTTTTCGGTGCCGCTCAGGCGGGGCATCAAAATGGCTGCGATGGCCACACCCACAAATCCGGCATAATCAACCAACAAAGTGGCTGTGCTGTAATACCCCAATTGCTCCTTACCTACGTAAAAATCCACCATGAACACATCGGCTTTGATCACCACAAAGGCAAAAAAGGCGCTGAGGTAGGCCCTGAAACTATATCCCGATTGTTCTTTCAGAAGAGGAAGTGAAAATTTCCACCTTCCGTGCTGTTCGGCTTTCATCTTCCGAAACATCCACCAAATGCTACCCAGTTGTTCGATGGATACTGCCACCAGCAAAGTGTTGATATTCACCACTTTTCCCAGCCAAAGTCCCATCATGACCACGAAGTACACCATACGAAGAGCCACCTCGGTTACGTTGATCAGTTTGAACCACTCCATGCCTTGAGCTACCGCTTTCCAAAGCATCCCTAAAAGTTGAGTGGGAATGGTTAGTACAATGAGAAAGATTTCGAGGTACGAAAATTGGATGATGTTGGGAAATAGAACTTTGGAACCCCATAAGCTCAACAAAGAAATGGCACCAATGAGCGCACTGATGTAGGCCGAATTGGCCGCGATGCTCCCCATTTGGCTCCGATTCTTGGCCGTGAAATAGGTGTTGGAAGCATGAAATCCCAAGGTCCCAAATTGCACGGCAAAACTCGAAATGGCCAAAGCCTTGGCATAAACACCCCGCAATTCGGGCCCCAACGTTCGCATGATGATGATGCTGGTCGCAACACCAATGCCAATGAAAAGCACCTTCGAAACCACGGTGTGAACCACGTTTCGAAAGAAATCAAGCTGAGTGATGGATTTAATCTTGGCCTTCAACCGATGGGTTTTTGCTCAAAGATACATCATTTGCTGAGGTACATGCTTCGGCGTTTGTACAAATCGCGGAAGTAGGGATCTTTCAAATCTTTGATGAAACGGATGGCTTCGCCGGTCGATTTCATTTCCGGACCTAATTCCTTATTCACATTTTGGAATTTATTGAACGAGAAAACGGGTTCTTTGATGGCGAATCCTTTTTGCTTAGGAGTAATGGTGAAGTCGGTTAATTTGTGCGTGCCCAACATCACCTTGGTAGCAATATTTACGTAAGGAACATCGTATGCTTTGGCAATGAAAGGAACCGTTCTCGATGCACGAGGGTTCGCCTCAATCACATAAACGATTTCATTTTTGATGGCAAACTGAACGTTCATCAAACCGCGAATGTTCAAGGCTCGAGCTAATTTCTTGGTGTAATCTGCAATTTGATCAACCACAAATTGACTGAGACCGTAAGCCGGCAAAACCGAGTGGGAATCTCCAGAGTGAATTCCTGCCGGCTCAATGTGCTCCATGATGCCACAAATGTGCACGTTTTCTCCATCACAAATGCAATCGGCTTCGGCTTCCATCGCTCGATCCAAGAAATGATCAATCAAAACGCGATTATCGGGCATGGTTCTGAAAATCTTCAATACGGCCTTTTCCAATTCTTCATCGTTGATCACAATGCTCATGCCTTGTCCACCCAATACATAACTTGGACGTACCAAAACGGGGTAACCCACCTCGTTGGCAATTTCAAGGGCTTCGTCGGCCGTATTCGCTACACCGTAATTGGGATATGGGATTTCCAATTCCTTCAATAAATCTGAAAAACGGCCACGATCTTCGGCCAAATCCATGTTTTCATAAGATGTGCCAATGATTTTGATGCCGTGATCGCGTAACTTTTCAGATAATTTCAAAGCGGTTTGACCACCCAATTGCACAATCACACCTTCGGGTTTTTCATGTTCAATGATGTCGAGCAAATGTTCCCAAAATACCGGTTCGAAGTACAATTTATCGGCCATGTCGAAATCGGTCGAAACGGTTTCGGGATTACAATTCACCATGATGGCTTCGTATCCCACTTCCCGTGCAGCCAAGAGTCCGTGAACACAGCTGTAATCGAACTCAATTCCTTGGCCAATGCGGTTCGGCCCTGAACCTAAGACAATGATTTTCTTTTTATCCGATGAGATACTCTCGTTTTCGTGATCGTAAGTACTGTAGAAGTACGGTGTTTGTGCTTCAAATTCGGCAGCACACGTATCTACCATTTTCCAAACCCGATTCAAACCCAATTCTTTTCTGCGGGCACGAACTTGCTCTTCCGTTACTTCAGGGCCCAATAAATAGGCCAGTTGAACGTCAGAAAATCCGTTTCTCTTCATTTCTAACATCAAATCGTAAGGAACGGCATTGAGCGGATAACGACGAACCTCTTGCTCCAAATCGTGCAAGTTTTTAAGTTGCTTCAGGAACCAAGGGTCGATCAACGTTGCTTTGAAGATGGATTTCGTTGGAACTCCCAAGTCGATAGCATCTTTGATATGGAAGAGGCGATCCCAACTTGGATTTTGTAGAGATTCCATGATCACTTCCAATTTGGAGATGGAATGACCGTCAGCACCTAAACCGCTTCGTTTAATTTCAAGTGATTGGATGGCTTTTTGAAGCGCTTCGTTGAAACTTCTTCCAATGCCCATCACCTCTCCAACGGATTTCATTTGCAATCCTAAGGTGCGGTCTGCTCCCACGAATTTGTCGAAATTCCATTTTGGGATTTTTACGATGACGTAATCGAGGGTGGGTTCGAAGAAGGCTGAAGTGGTTTTGGTGATTTGGTTTCTCAATTCATCCAAATTGTACCCGATGGCCAATTTGGCTGCAATTTTAGCGATGGGATAACCGGTTGCTTTGGAAGCCAAGGCCGAAGAACGACTCACCCGCGGATTGATTTCGATGGCGATGAGTTCTTCGTTTTCGGGATTCATGGCGAACTGAACGTTACAACCTCCGGCGAAGTTTCCAATGCCGCGCATCATTTGGATGGAGAGATCCCGCATTTTTTGGAAAGCGGTATCGGAAAGCGTCATGGCCGGAGCAACGGTAATGGAGTCGCCGGTATGAATGCCCATCGGATCGAAGTTCTCGATGGTACAAATGATGCAAACGTTGTTTTTATTGTCGCGAAGAAGCTCTAATTCATATTCTTTCCATCCCAAAACGGCTTGTTCTACCAAGACTTCGTGGGTTGGAGAAGCGTCGAGACCGCGTTGCAAGGCGGCTTCAAATTCTTCTTTTCTGTGAACGAATCCGCCGCCGGTGCCGCCCAAGGTAAACGATGGACGAATCACCAAAGGATATCCGATTCGTTCGGCGGCTTCTTTTCCTTCCAAAAAGGAGTTGGCAATTTCAGATTTCGCCACGCCAATGCCCATGTCGATCATGAGTTGGCGGAATTTTTCTCGATTTTCGGTGGTCTCAATGGCGTCAACATCTACCCCAATCATGCGTACACCGAACTCTTCCCAAAGTCCAATTTCTTGGGCTTCGATGGCGAGGTTCAAGGCCGTTTGTCCGCCCATGGTGGGAAGTACAGCATCAATTTGGCGCTCTTCCAAAATGGTACGTAAAGATTCTACATTGAGGGGAAGGAGGTATACGTGATCGGCGGTCACCGGATCGGTCATGATGGTAGCTGGATTGGAATTGATGAGGGATACTTCAATTCCTTCTTCTTTAAGGGAGCGAGCGGCTTGAGAGCCGGAATAATCGAATTCGCAAGCTTGACCGATGATGATGGGACCGGAACCAATGATGAGGACCGATTTGATCGAGAGATCTTTTGGCATGAAAAAAAGTTTTGCAAAGATAGCACGAAAATCGGGTTCGGGAAGAGGGGAATTTGGGGAAATCGAGATGGATTATCCCAACTCACCCAACACCCGTTCAATCATGCTTCGCACAACGCTTTCGGGGTTGGGATGAAACGTTCCCAATTGCCGATTGGCTAAAATAGCACTGTAGCTAGCCGCTTGGTGACCCATCAATTTGGAAAGTCCTAAAATCCCCGATGTTTCCATCTCAAAATTGGTAATTCTTCGGTCGTTCCAGCTGAATTTCGCCATCTCTTGGAGGAAGTTTTTGGTTCGGGTTGGCGCCATCATTTGCCGGCCTTGAGGCGCGTAAAATCCATTACAGGTAACCGTAATGCCGGCAACATCTGCCAGATTTTTCCAATTTTCATGATTTAACGATGCTTCCACCGCATACGGCAAGGCCACACCGCTTATGCTATCGACCTGAACCGAAAAGGCTTTTGCCAACGATGCTTCTTGAACATCGGCCTCCCAATCGTAAAAATTCATCAATCCTTCGGTGCCGATGGCAAATTCAGAAAACACCAAGGTGCCCACCGGCAACGTCTCGTTCACACTTCCACTGGTGCCCAACCGAATGATGCGAAGCGATTTGCGCTGAGCCCGCTCCTCATTTACCAAAACATCCAATTCGTTCAAAACAATATCGATGTTATCGGTGCCGATGCCGGTGGAAACAACGGCTAAATCGATGTCGCCAATGCGGCCGAGGTGGGTATGAAACTCTCGGGCGTGGATGCGAT
>JACCEC012276367.1_pt1 | contig 24050 bp, 17 predicted proteins | sample 7450121 | NCBI WGS metagenome assembly JACCEC01 (sample SAMN15323455, study PRJNA562643) | freshwater metagenome | isolation source: river surface water | place: USA:Blue River Watershed | collected 2017-08-18 | reverse complement strand
TGTTCCAAATTGCAACATATGGAGCTTCAATGCCATCATCTACAAGAACGTTGCAGTAGAAACGAAGACGTGCACGCCATCCAGCCTTTGGATCCTTGCGGTGCATTTCTTCTGCCCAGTCACGTCCTTCTGATTCCATTGTATCTACAGCCTTACGCTTGTAGTCCTTTGGGTTTGTGTGCTCTGATACAACTAGAGCCAATCCACGATCTACGTTATAGTTTGCTGAATCCTCATCAAGCTCTTCAATAAAGCGAATCTTTACTGCTTGACCATCAGCGATCTTAAACCAACGAACCTTTGCACCTGTGCCTTCAAACTTTGGCTTGTCTACTAATGCGTTAATGTTTTTTAGTCCTTTTACAATTGCCATTTTTATTTCTCCTTGTTTATTGTTTTTCTATTTTAGCATAGACATGATAGAGTTGTCAAACTGGAACTCCAGCTTTTTAATCTCTTCATCATCCATGTCTCCTATGTCTTTATATTTTTTGTCTAAGTTGATAACAGTTACAAGATGACCTAGCTTTTCAACTAACTTATCTTTCATAATGCTACCAGCTTCATCGTTATCTGCAATCAGTACAACATTATTGAAGTACTTTTCTAATAGTCTGATCTGAGATACAGACACATTAGCACCCAGCGTTGCAACTGCTGGAAAACCTACTTGATCTAAACGGATGGCATCAAATGATGACTCCACTACATAAACTATACTAGAACTCTTAACTCTGTGCAAGTTAAACATCACCTTGCTCTTTGGGAGTCCTGGTGTATTCTTAAACTCTTTACCTTCAATAGTTCTAGCGACAAACCCAAGACACATTCCGTCAGGTGAGTGAATAGGAATCGTTACAGATCCTTGTTTTTCAGAGTAACCAAGGTCAAACTTAATTACTGAATCTTTGTTTATTCTGCGACCATTAAAATAATTCATTGCTCGTGGAGCATCAAGTGCTTGCTTATTTAATCTCTTAATTAGAAGCTCATCATACTGAACAAAGTCAGGTGCTGCGTATAGTGCTTTGTCTACTATGTTCTGTATATCAGACTGCTGTTCCTTACCTTTGATGTAACGTACTGCTTCAAAGTAAGATCTGTTTGAAGTAAACATGATAAGCTCAACAAGATTCTTTGTTACCTGGCATCCAAAGCAAAAGAACAATCCGCTATCTTTTGCTACTTCTCCAGCAGGTGTTCTGGTGTTATTGTGATATGGACAATAGATGATAAAGTCATTACCAAACTCAGCTTCAATGTCTAGGCCTGCACCATTGAGAACACGACGAATCTGCTCTTCTGTATAGATATCTTTACTTACCATCTTCAAAATCCTTGTAACGATAGTAACCCTTGTCAAAGTCACACTGGACTAGGAAATCTCCCATAAAACCATTACGGTTCTTTCTAAAGGCACACTCAATAATATCGCTGTTACTTGCACGACCTAAAGCCATAACCCAGTCAGCATCGTATGCGATCTGTCTTGACCATGCTGTTTGTGCAAGTGTAGGAACAGTAGACATATCTTTTACGTCATCAGGTGTAGCAGATGAAATAGCAATGATAGGAACTTCTTCACTAATAGCCATGAGCTTAAGTTCTCGTGAAAGGTTCTTCATCTTTACCGTTTCATTATCAGCCTTTTGGTTTGGACTCATCAACTGAAGATAATCAACTACAACAAAGTCTGGCTTGTACTGATCTAGCTTTCCACGGATTACAGAAGGCGTTACTTCTCCACCAGAGTCGTTAGAAATAATATGGAACGGTGGACGACCATCAATTCTGTCTGCATGCCACTTCTTCATCATGTCAAGTTCAACTTCACCATTTGATAGCTTACGATGAGACCAAAGACCTTCACCCATAATTGTAAAGACACGGTTACGAACCTCTGTCTCACTCATCTCAAGTGAGATGATAAGGGGTGTCTTACCCTGTTTCCAGGCCTGTACAGCGAAGTACAGAGCCATCCATGACTTTCCTATACCAGGATAGGCCAAAAAGACTCCAAGCTGTCCTGGCATGATTCCAGAAGGTAGGTAGTTGTCAAACCCTGGTAAGCCTGTTTTAATTCCACGTTGTCCAAGAGCCTGTTGCTCCTTAACATTCTCAAAGTATGCAATAGCAGAGTCAATATCTGTTGCATCAATATCACGGATAGAAGATGTGTTTTTCTTTAGTGTAGATGTTTTAGTAATCAGATCTTCAAGTGCTTGAACACCTTGACCACCTTGAACTTCAGTGGCTGCAGATCGTAGGATATCTTTTAGGCTATCATTTAAATACTCAGACTGTAATTCTTCAAGATGGTGTTTTGTTGCTCCAACATCCTTTAGTATTTCAAAGTCTCTAAACTTTTCTACTACCAAAGATGAAGGTGGTACTGTTCCGTTGTTCTCAGCATATAAACGAATAAAGTTCCAGACATCGTTGTGTGTTCTTAGTAATGTCTCTACATTTGCTTGTAGTAATACATGGAGTTGCTTGTCTTGTAATACCGCTGAAATTACCTTAGCTTCTGTATTATTCACTTAGCCACTCCTTTGCTTTAGCCCTGCGCTCTTGTCTTTCTTTTATATCTTGTTCTACATCTAGTTTACCATTAAGAATTTTTTCTGTATTGTAAGCAAAATAGTTCCAGCTTGCTTCTTGTGCAACAGAAAAGTAATAGTCTAATAAATCATAACATTGCGACATACCATAAGACTCAATGAGTCCGTCTGCTGCCCACTGCTCTACGTTTAAATTTAGAGATGGCTTTTGCTCGTACTTTGCTGTATGCAATTTTGAGTATCTACTCAGCAAAGCCATTCGGTCTTTGCGTTCAGCCATTACTCTGAGATTTCAGACTTTGCTTCTTGAATCTTCTCAGTGAGCTTATCTTCTACAAACTTATACACACGCTCAAAAGCATCGTTGACACTTTCTCCATCACGTCTGCTGTCTACAATTCCTAGATCAAGTCTAAGTGACTGAAAGTTACCTAGATTAAGTGTATATCCTAGTGTTACATTTACCTTTGTTGATTCGTTTTCCATTACCCCACCCATTTCTAAATTATATAGATTCGTTCCAAACTGGAATAAATCGTCCATCTTCTGTTCTCGTATATGTAAGTATACCGTCTCCCATTCGCCGTGTCAACTCTTGGCTTGTAGGAGTCATGTTGTTTGTTATTAATTTGTCTTTTCTTGGTTGTCCAATATGTATACTTGCAAGTATAGCACGTATCTCTCTAACATGCGATTCTGAATAATAAGCTCTTACTTTAAAAGACCTTTCACCATTAAGTGATGCACCTACTGGAGGAGGAATGACTCCTCGTTTAATTAAGCTTGGTATATATTTTCTATGTCTATTGACAAGCTGAGCTGTTTCTGCTACACTATATGCTCGTTCACGATTCTTTTTAAAATCAGATAGCAAGCACGTCTCTAAACGATCTTTAGTTATATTATAAAACGTAACCATTCCAGTAGAACGAGAGCTATGGTATACCTTTACAAGGTCTCCATTAATAAACCATACTTTAACTTTACCCTTGATTACAGGTTCGTTATTGTATGCTTGGCTCTGGATTTTTCCTTTTGCAGTATCCATTGTCCCTCTTTTGTTGCTGAAGGTGGATGATAGAATTTTCTATTACCACAGGTAACGCATGCTGTCTCTAAATGTTCAGAAGTTGTATACTGTCTGTCCACAAAAACACGACCTTTACATCTAACACATGTTAACATTATTATCCTCTACTTGGTCGTTTTTTCTTTTAGTTGAGACTCATATTCTTTCTTTGCTTTTTCTTTTTCTTCTTTTTCCTGAGAAAATTGAGTTATCTCAGCTCTAAGTATTGCAATCTGCGTTTCATAATTGGAAACCAATTCACCAATACGTTGTTGTAATGCCATGACTACAAGCTCTGCTTTGTTGTCCATTTTTACCCCTTTTTAATTTATTATGATAAAGAATCTAGTTCGTCTTGAAGCACTTGCTTTTGAGCAAGTATATCTGATAGTTGATCAGTTAATGTTTGTATATTCTTTTGATTTGGAACTACTAATGCCTGCTCTTGTGCTAAAGTTAGTACAGCATTGTATTCTGAGTATGCAATATTTTTTAAATGTTGTAAAACAATTACAGACTTTTCCTCATTAGTAAGCTCTGACATTTATATATGTTATCCTAAAGCTGATATTTCTGACAATAGTGCAGTCATTTTAGCATTAATGCTATCTATTTGACCTTGTATTTCGTCAATTAAAATTGCCTGTGGCTCTGGTGCAGCTGTTTCCTCAATCAGTGAAATTTCGGAATTGTATTTAGAATACTCTAAATTCTTAAGGTGCTGATTGATTATATCAATCTTTTCTTCTTTTGTCAATGTATATACCATTATTGCTCCTTATTCATAGTACCTATTAAGTATATCATATTGATTCACCATATACCCATTTATATGGTCATCAGCTATGTTGTAAAGCTTGTTGAGGCAGATGCCTGGCCTCCACCCGTTGCAAAAACAGTGACCGTAACGCTATAAGTTGTTGCAGCAGCTAATCCACTAAATAGTCTAGTTGTAGCAGTGAAACCAGTAGCTCCATTAAGATTTGTGGTAGGAGAAGTTGTAATAGAGTATGAAGCCTGATTAGTAGAGGTCCAGGTCACATTTCTTCCAGTTCTTCCTGTTCCAGTAACAGAAAGATTAGAAATTGTTGGTGTTACAGTTCCAAAGAACGGTGGGAAGAATGGAGGGAAGAACGGTGGGAAGAATGGAGGGAAGAACGGGAAGAACGGTGGGAAGAATGGAGGGAAGAACGGTGGGAAGAATGGAGAGCTTGCAGATGTTGTAACATTTTGGAATGCACCAGTTCCTATAGCACCAGATTGATTTCTTCCAAAAACGCTCACGCTATACTGAACATTAGCAGTAAGCCCAGTAAGAGGTCCAGAAGTTGTTAATGTTGTACCATTTTTTGGATAACCAGAAACTGAAACAGCTGTGCTAGTTCTAAAAATATCAACATTATAGGTTGAAGCGTTTGTTGATGACCAGCTTGCTGTAAATCCACCAGAATTGACATCGGTAATTGTTATGGATGCTGCACCTGGAAGGGTATTAAACGATGTTGATGATGTAACTGTATCTGCTGCACTTGATGAAACTGTTAATGTTGGAGAGTATACTGTGTTTGCAGTCAAACTAGTAATAGATGCTGAAGTTCCAGTTGTTCCAGTATAAGGTGTTGAAGGTGCTCCTGGTATGCTAATAGAATAGCTTGACTGGTTACTAGATCCCCAAGATAATGATGCAGATGTATCTGTGACAGAAGAAGCTGAAATTGCTGGAGATATTGATGGAATGACCATGGATATAGATGAAGCTGTTCCAGAACCTTGTGAATTTTTTGCTCTTACATAAAATGTATTGCTACCAGATAGTCCAGTTACACTGTAGCTTAATGTATTCCCAATGTCTGTATAACCAAGATTATTAATTTGAACTTCGTAAGATGTAACAGTACCCGCAGGTGCAGACCATGTAAAAGTTTTAGATCCACCATTGCCAGCAGATTTTGCTAAGTTAGGTGGTGCTCCAGGAATTGCAGTTGATGTAGTAAATGATGGCCCAGTTGTGGTTGCTGTATCACCGTTAGGTCCAGTTATAGTTAATGTTGGAGTATAGGTTGTGCTGGGAGATAAAGCATTATTGACAGCATATGTAGTGCCAGTGCTTCCAGTAAATGGACTTCCAGTTGCGCCTGGTATTGATAAAGAAAATGAGTTTTGATTGCTAGATGTCCAACTAAAGGCTGCACTAACAGAGGTTACTGGGTTTGCAGCTGGGAATGTAGAAATAACTGGTGGAGTAAATTGTCCCGTACTTGCTGATGATCCTGATCCTGATCCATTATAAGCTCTTACTTGAAAAGTGTTTGCTCCATTAACAACAGTCAAAGATACTGATGTTGATGATCCATTATCTACCCAGCCTAAATTATTAAGCTGATATTCATATCCTGTTGGTGTTGATCCTCCAGATGGTGCAGACCAGCTAAATGTTTTAGCTAAACCATTTCCAGTTGTTCTTTGAAGATTGGTTGGTGTTCCAGGAACTGGTGCTGCAGTTGTGAAGGTTTGAGATGCTGACGCAGTATCACCACTGCTTGATGTAATTGTAAGTGTTGCTGTATAGGTAGTGCTTCCAGCTAAAGCATTGTTAACAGCGTAATACTCTCCAGTACCGATTCCAGTAAATGGACTTCCAGTTGCGCCTGGTATTGATAAGGAATAGCTTGACTGGTATGTAGATGACCAGCTAAAAGCTGCAGATGTTGAAGTTACTGGACTTGGTGCTGGAAAAAATAATACTGGAACTGTAAACTGTCCTGTACTTACTGATGTTCCAGCACCTGCAGCAGATCTTGCTCTTACCAAGAATGTTAGATTTTGTCCACCTATGTTAGTAAATGAAACAGATCGTGTTAGACCTGTGCTAATCCAACCAGTACCACTTAAATTATATTCATATGATGTTGGGGTTGTTCCACCAGATGGTGGGTCCCATGTAAAAGTCTTATTTGGTCCATTACCAAGTGTTCTCTGAAGGTTGGTAGGTGCACCTGGTACTGGAGCAAGAGTTGTAAATGCAGTTCCAGTAACTGTATGTGTATCTCCAGTAGACGATGTAATAGTTAAAACAGGAGTATAGGTTGTGCTTCCCTGTAAATCAGTTGATGGTGTTGTAGTTATTGTTTCTGTAGTTCCAGTGTACGGTGATGTTGCTCCTGATGGAGATAGTGCTAAAGACCAGCTTGCTTGATCATTAGATGCCCAGTCTATTTCTGCAGCAGTGGAATTAAATGTTACGGCAAATGGTGCTGTAGTAATTCTTGGAACTGTAAATGATGGAGTTGATACAGAAGAACTCTCCGTAGTTGGACCAACAGACCTTACAGAAAAAACATTTTGTGATCCATAAACCGTTGTTATTGAAACACTAGTAGATAGATTATTGCTGATCCATCCTGAGTCTCCAAATGGTGATGTATATCTATACTCATATCGTGTAAGTGTTCCTCCTCCTACTGGAGCTGTCCAACTAAATGTTTTCTCTGTTCCATTGCCTAAAGTTCTTTGTAGGTTAGTAGGAGGCTTTGGTGGTGTTTGCATTGGACCAAATACAGCAAACTGTTTTATTCCAACAGATGTTCCAAGGCTATAGTCTGTTCCACTATTCTTTTGTGTATCAACAGCATAGTAATATGTATTATCTGGTACTGTAGATGGCGTTAGTACTGACGATGTTACATTATATGTACCTGAAGTTACTGTTGGTGTTGATGTAGTTATACCAGTAGTAACCTCTGTTCCGTAGGTTGCTATGTTTGAAGCATTGTATGTTCCAGATGTTGCTGTATACCATTTAACTGAGTTTCTTGTTGCATCTGGAAGATACTCTTGTGCCCCATTCCAAAATGATTCATAGTAAAGCGTTGTAGGTAAGCTAGTTATTACTCCTATAATTCTAGGAGTAGTTCCAGTCTTAGGCTCTGGCTCATTTCTAATTACAGGGATTCTATATCCAACACCAGTCTCTGTATTGTCTGAGTTATCTTCTCCAGATGTATTTACAGATGTGGTTGCTGTTACTGTTAATAATAAATATTTACCGTCAAAAGATTCCTGATCACAGACAACTGCTGCATAAGACGAACCCATTGATCTTTCAGAAACTAGTTCTGTATATGGGCCAGTTGCTAATGTTGATGATGGTGAACCTTCAATCTTATATTTATAAGAAGAGATTGTCTCTCCATTTCCGTTCCAATTGCCTCTTTGTGCATACACAGTTTCGCCAAATATAATTGGATATACGAGTGCTGAGTTTCCTGCAGTATCTGATGAAAAAAATGGAGCTTTAGTTGTGTATGGTCCAGACTTTGGCCAAAATTGAACCCACCCACTTGCCTTCTTTATAAACCCCTTTTTTACTTGTGCCCAGACACCACTAGTACCCCCTGGTTTTTTTACATCAAATCTTTTTACGTTCATCCAGCCAGATGGCCTCTTTGCATACAATGGCATTAGAACATCACCGCAAGATCTCCTTGCACACCCATAGTATCAGATGGTCCGCTAGCTAATGTTACGTTAACCTTGGTTAAATCTAAATAATAAACTGCCATTCCAAGTTGTGCTTCACCGCTTACTGGATCTTCAATTACCATTCTTTGTCTAGGTGGATAACCTAGTGGGCTAGCACCTCTATAATATGGATTACTTCTATAGTCAGCCATATCAAATGTTGCTGCTCGTGGAATACCAGTTATAGATACCTTAGATCCATTAACTACAATTCTTGATGCTCCACCATATGCACTTATCTCACTTGGAGTATTTGATGTAGCTCCAGAAGCCAAAGTGATTGATGTACCGTCAAATGTTTGATAAACAGAATCAGTTGATTGTAGTCTGATGCCAGATGATGTGAACTGTTGCCAAATATCTGCTGTTGACTGTGTTTTAATTCCAGAAGAATTAAACTCTTGAGCAATAGTTGAACTTATTTGAGTTCTAATAGCAGAAGATGTAAACTTTTGCCAAATATTTGATGTTGATGATATCTCAATATTTTGAGACCCAGTTGTTCCATCAACATTAATGAATACTGTTTCTGCTGCAGTCAGCTTAATCTTATTATTTGTAAATGCTGCCCATGCTCCGTATTCTGTAGTTGGTGAGTATGGAGCTGAAGATTTCTTTGCTGTATAAAAAAGCATTGATGGTGTGCCTGATGCAATAGCTGGATTAAGCTTATCTCCTGTAGCTGATGTTCCAGCATCTAGCAATAATCCAAGTGTTGGGCTTGCTGATAGCTGTAGACCTGTTGTTGTTGCTGTTATAAAAGGGGTGCTTGATCCTCCAGCAAAGTAGTCCCATGCACCTGTAAATATTCCTATGCCCTTTGTCTCATCTGTACCCCAATAATCTTTAAATCCTGAACCAGCTGCAAAGTATGGATTGTTATTAAGATTATTCATATTGGCATAATCGCCACTACCACTATTTGGGAATGGGTTTCCTGATGTTAAATATGTATTTGAATTTCTTGGGAATAGATATGTTGACGATCCAGATGTTTGCATTGATATAAGATTATTAACACCATCTAGTGTTACTATGTCTGTTGCACCATTTGCGCTTGTTACTGTACCACCAGTAATGGCTGCTCCTGTTGCATACATCTTTCCATCAAGTGTTACTCTAAAACCATTGTTTGCAGATGATGCTCCACCAGATCCAGCCCAAAAAACGTTTGATCCTAATGAAAGTGTGGCTGCACCATTTATTCCTGCAGTATATGAACCAACGCTTCCATTGCTTACAGAAATATATCCGCCAGTTGAGTTAAGAGTTATCGTTCCTCCGCCAGAAAGACTAGTCTTTTTTATTTCATCAGCACTTACTTTCCATCCAGCGATATCTGCTGCAGTAGTTTTAAAAGTTGACTTTGTACTATCTGTTAATGGTGTTACATACATCTGTGTATAACCACCATCTGCATTAAATGCAGAAATTGCTTCAGAGTTAAATATAACTCCTGCTACACTTGGTCCTGGCACTGTACCTGAAGTTTGTGGTGAATACAAAGATCCACCTGACTTGATTAAAACATTTCCTAAAAATTCACCAGAATCAGCTTTAAGAACACCCTGTATGTCTGCAGATGTAGCAGTTACTGTTCCATCATTCTTAACTGTAAACAAACCTCCAGCACTAATAAGATTTGTTGATGGACTGCCATTACCTAATATAGTTATTTCTCTTGCTGTTACTTCACCTGCTGGAGTTACTGTAAACTTAGATGTTTCATTACCTCCACTTACTGCACTACCAGCCCAAAATGAATAAGGTCCTGTTGCAGATAAACCAGTATAAGCAGTTGGAGGACCATCTAAATCATTTTCTATTTTTGTACTAGTAATGTTCCAGTCTGCAATTTGTGCTTGCCTTGTTATAAATGTTGGAGTACCAGCAGCTGCATTTGAAACTATCTGTGTTGATGGAGATGTATTTGTAGCATCATAAGCAAATATTCCTCCAGTTTTAAATAGTGTTCTATTTCCAGAGTTGTAGTTTTCTCCTGCATAAATAACTCCATTAGCACCAAATGTAATTGGATTTTCAAATGATGTGACTATTCCAGCATCTAGTGGTGTAGTACTATTATTAGATTGATTTGAATAGCTAGAAGCGTTATCAAAATCATCATAGTAACGAACCTTTATGTATACTGGCGTATATTCATCATCAATTATAACTGCTGGATTTGGTCCTGCATAAACAACATCATCATCGTTTGTTGGATCTGCAAGCCATTGTGTATGCTTTGCATAAACCTCCATGTAAGTTGCACCAACACTTGACTCATAGTTTGTTGCAAAAACTGAGTATCCATTAGTTAATGGAGTAATAGAAAATGTTGGAACAATACCAGTTAAAGGGTTTGCTCTTGTTGCAACGTTAAAAGATACTCCATCACTTCTATTGTCATTAGAATCAATACTTATCAATAGTCCAGTAAACGAGCTATAGTGTTGACCAAACTGTTCAAGCAAATCTCTTTTTGTTATTGTTGCAGTCTGAGTAGTTCCTGATCCAGTAGGGAACCTGTAGAAATAACCAACAAGAGAGTTGGTTGATGTTAGCTTTATTTCTACTCTGATTCCTGGATCAGTTGATGGCAACTCATAAGTAACTAAAATATCATCTCCAGACCACACAGCTGAAGCTGAAACAACTTCATTTGGTGGAGTTAAATCTACTGACCCTATTACTGTTGGAGTTACTACCTGTGCTGCGCTATATGCAGTATATATGCCTGCATCTGATGAAAACCTTGCCTTTACCCATCTTTTATTAAAGTTTGGAGTTAGTACTACTGCTGGATTTAGTGTGTCAAAAAATGTTCTCTTATATGTTACGCCAGTGGGTTCTGTTGATGAGTTTGACTCATACTCAACTACTTCAATTCCATCAAATACATCTTGTGTTGGAGTTGTATAGGAAACACTGTATCCACTAGTAATTGATGTAACATTTATTACTGGAACAGGTAGGTCTAATACATACGTTGGTAATGTTGAAGCACAAATAGTATTACTTATATTGTTTAGTGGATCAGAAGATAGAACGCATATAGCAGAAAAGTCTGTCTTAAATACATTAAACATAGCAGTAATCATTGACTTAGTTACTGTAATAGTTTGTGCAGTCTGTGTTGTGTTTGGCTTAAATGTGTTTGAGGGAGTTCTTCTAGTTACACCTTCAGAAGTTAGCTCAACAATAAATTGTGAAATTGTATCATTAAGATCATTTGCATAATCCCAGTTAAAGCTTATTACAAGATCATTTCCAGACCACACGGCAGAAACAGATGTTGGATCTGTTGGAGTAATAATAACTGGTCCTGATCCACCAGGATATGTCTTTGGGGGCTTGTTGCCCATTGGTGGTACTACTGGACCTGGAAATTCTGGTGGCTTAACAACTGGTGATACTTTTCCTGCTGGATTATTTAAGTTTCTACCGCCACCAATTAATGACTTACCATCAAGGCCAACAATATCAATTTCAGCACCCTGTCGTGCTTTTGTTTGTCCTATTTTACCTGGCTTTAATCTTGGGTCATCAACACCAATTGGTACCGTCTGGTTTTTACCAACGGACTTACCACTTGTATATTTTGATTTCACTTTGGCCTCTTATTTATTTTGGCCCAATTGCCATCCAGTTTATATAAAAAGTTCCAGATATTGCTATACCAACAGAAGATGTACTATTAGGGTTAGTGACTCTATAAGTAAATCCTGCTTCTGTTACAGCCACAACAGTTACTACAACATTTGCATTGTTGGGTGTTTCAGTAGCATTTCCATGCTGAATTGTTGCAGTAATAATTGGCTTTGCATCAAAAGATGTTGCTCCAGATACTTCGTCTGCAAAAACAACATCTCCATAATAAACATGCTTTACGTTGTTGCTTGCTACTGTAGCTGTTATTTCTGACGAAGTTGGGTCAAACTTATTTTTTCCATAAACAATCTTTTGTGAGCCTGGATCATACTCATGAGATAAATCAGAGTCTCCATTCCAGTTGGTCTCTCCAGTGCCCTGAATTCCAAAGTTATTAGTGATGGCAGTAATGCTATCGCTATGCTGATTAACAACATTAATAACCTGCTGCCAAGCAGCAAGGTCTATAACATTTGGATCTGATATTTTAATATATGCCATCACGCTCTCCTAGATTTCAATTATACCACAGCCAGCCTATTATTGTATTCTATTCATCTTGATAGATGTAGAAAGACCAGTGTTGAATGAATGGGATACTGACTGAACCACATACAGCTGATTACTAATGCCGTTTAGTGAGTAGTTCAACTTTACTATGTCTCCAACCTGAATTAGCGGATTACCAAATATATTTAGTGATACCGTCTTTGAAAATCCTTCTAGACCCATTTCAACAATCTTTAACATCTTGTAGGCTGACTCTTTAGACTGAATCCATTCAGAATCTAGCTGCAAGACCTCTGAGATGTTGGACTGGTCAACTACCTTTTCAATAATCTCTGGATCTGATGGGGCAACAATTTCATGTGTCCATAGGTTGAAGTTAATAGTAAACTGATTGAGTTCATCAGACTCTTTGCGAAGAAAAACCATGTGTGGAGAATTGTTAGCAACAGCTATCTTAGCTCTAAACCCTGTATTGATTGGTGTTGAGTATGCCAAAGAATATTCATCAATAATTTTCTTTTGATAATTTTGTTGGTCTTGTGGGGTGTTACCTGGGAAATAATACCACATGTACTCAATTGGTAATACATCAACTGATACTGCAGCTGGTGTTGTGTATTGAACATCATAAACATTTATACCTGAAACCTCTGGTGTCGTTTGCATAATATAGCTTGGAGACAGGTTTGCTAAGCTTTGATTTTGAATTAGGCCATTTAAAAATTCTCTATCTTGGTAGAAATAGCTTACACTTCTTTCCTTTAATGGTTTCTTAGTTGCATGTATTTCTCTCAAAGATGATGCATGAGTTGAATCAGAAGCAGGGAATGGAAGCTCTGGATAAAGTCCTTCTATAGGGTTTGGTGCTGACGATGATATAAAACCAAACTTAGTTCCAAGAACCATGTCGTTTGCTACAGAAGGCTTTCTTCTCATACCAGTTAATGGATTGATAGTAGTTGGCTTATATCCTCTTCCACCTGTTTCAGGATCTGATGGCTCTCCAGGAACCTGCCAACTAGGAATCTCAACATTATTTAAAAATACTGAAATTATATTTCTGCTAACTTCTTCTGTACCATCTTCACCATCAGAACCGTCAGAAATATATCTAACTACCTTAAGATTGAACGCATTGTCAGTTACATAGTCATACTCGTATTTATTGTCAACCTTAGTCTTGTTAATTATTTTAGCAAAATTATTTGTTATGCTTTGACATTCTCCAGTTACATCTGCCCATGCAATAATACTACCATCTGTTCTTATGGTAAGTGCGTACCTATATCTTGGAGGATCATATAAGTTAATACTGCCTGGCTCAACAATGTTATATTTTATGAGCTCAACAAAGTATGCCCAGTCAGTTGATGTATCGTCTTGCATATTAAAGAAAAGGCCTGCTGTTGTTACCGCTTGATCTGGCATATCAAACTTAACAGAATATGTTTGATATCCTATATCAACAGCATCTGTTGGGTAAATAATTGTTTTATCTGTTCCAAATGTTTCTACCATAATCTTATCAATGCTTGGCAAACTATCTGTTATTGCACCAGTATTTGTTTTACTATTAATGATTGATGAAGAACTGAATGAAGATATATCAGTATAATAGTATGACATCTTTTTTTCAGAAAGACCCTTGCTTGACAAAGATGTTATTCTTTCATGCTCAGCAGGAGCAGTACCAAACATGCCACGCTTTACATTTGTTATTTTTCCAGTTGGTGTTATTAAGATATCTGAAGATGATGCTGTAAATGCAGCACCTGATTTAGTTACTGGGTCAGGCGAGTAGGATGTTGTAAGTATGATAAAGCTTGATGAGTCTGCATCAAGAACGGTGCCAGAGATATTAAACTGTGTTGGCACCATACCGCTTATGCTAACTCTATCGCCTATAGAAAAATTATTTTCTGCATAATATGTATTTAAAACTCCGTCACCTTCTGCATCAGTTACTATTGCAGATTTTTGTGTTAGACCAACACTATACTCTTTAACAAACTTATTGATTTCTGAAGATAACTCAAGGTTATTCTTGACTGATACCTTTCTTGAATCATTTGTAGCCATATTTGTTAGTTCATACTCTTTATAAACAAAAGAAACAATTTCATTTTCAATAGCTGCATAGCCTTCATTGTTCATATTAAAGGTGTGAAAAATATCTAACAAGTCATTATTGTTAATTTCAAAATAGTTGGAGTCTTCTAGCATATTTGCATTTAAATAATTAAAACCAACAGAATCTATGGTTTGCTGCTGCCACACAACATCGTTAGAAGTTGTATAAATAAATGATGGAGAGTTCTTTATCTCTAGGTCTGTAATATTTTGCAATGATGGTGACTGCTTGATTTTTGGTGTTTGATATCTTAGTGATATTTTTCCTGGTTTTGCATTGTTGGAGATTGAGAATCCACCCTGCAGTATATTTGACTCAGACAGTGTGACTGACTCTGTTGTTGATGATAGTATATCTTGAAGACTTAGGAACTTCATAACTCCGTACTCATCAATATATGCACCTATTTGATATGCAACAAATATCTGATTTAAAGCATCAAGGATTGTTGTATCTTTTGAGTTACAGTAATAGTATGACAGGTCTAGTGGTGCTGATTTATTATTACATATTCTATACAATGAATCATAGTCATAGTCTGTAAATCCAGCAAGATCTAGTATATTTGTTATAACCTCAAATACGCTCTTTAGGTTAGCTACATAGTCTGGTACTGGTGTTGATTGTAGGTACCGTGAAATATCAAAACACTGAATGCTTACATTGCTAATATCATTTTCTTCCCAAGTATCTGAGTAAAATACTCCTCCTGGAATATATGTGTTTGAACTTAATACTGTTACGCTTCCAGGTGTTGCGTACTCAATGAGGTTAAAGTTAATATAAAACTTAATATTTTTTCGTAATAGGTTTGCAAGGATTGTTGATGAACTATTACTTTGACTAGAGAAAATAGGAACAAGTGTTGAACCATTCATTGCTGGTATGCCAGATAGACTAATTCTTGCATCATTAGTATTGATTGAAGAAATTGGCAAACCTGTTTGACCAGAGTCAAGCGACTTATCTATGTCAAGTGATTCTACAAAGTCTGACAAATCTATCTCAAGCCTTGGTGATACTTCAACTAAATGCATTCTTTGTAGATCTGCGTATATATCAGATTCAGTATCTGCTATTCCATTAATACCAGATAGTGAAGAATTTGGCTGGCTTGATGTTTGGGTTACTGTAATTTTATTAACATTAGTTGAAATAGAAAGTTGTCCAGCTGAATTGAACTTTGGCATGGTTAACCATTTGCTAGTACTCCATGCAGATCCTGTCCAATACAAAACAATGATCCCAGTATTAACTGAGTCTGCATTGGTAGATGGAGTAACTGACTCTGATACAAGTGATCCGTTTACTGATATGTTTACTGTTGGCACTGCCATTAAAGTATTAAACTTTAAAACAATTTTATTTGTTGGTATATTTTTTTCATAAATACCTGTAATGCTTCTTGACTCTGAGTCAGATACAAAATATTTATATGGTGATATATCTGAAGCTAAAGCAGTTTTTATATTAGCGATTGGTGGTGCTGCAAGGAAAAACTTTGGGTTCTGCAAAATAGGGCTAATTGGAGAATACTTATTTCCATAAAACCCTGAGCTTAATGACTCACTGCTCAATAGTTTTGATGCTATCTTTCTGTACTTATTGGGAAAAGAATACTTGGCGTCTCCAGTTGGTATGTAAGACTCTCCTGGTCTAAAATATGTGAATGCACTTTCAGTAGGAAACAGAGAGTGGTTATAAAAGTCAAAGGATGTTGTTTCGTATATTCTTGGTTCTGTAAAATATACTGTGGCAGTTGCATCATCATCATCAACACCACTTAATGCATTAGCAGTAATCTTATAAACGAAAGATGATATTGTTTCTATTGGGTCAGACTCACCTATATATGTAACAGCTTTTGTCCACCCAAGTGAATCAGCCTCTATGCTTTCTGTTCCATACTGGGTGTCTGATCCTTTAGCAAATAATGTAACCATAACAGGAGTTGCTCTGTTAGTCTTTACATATGTAACGACCTTATATGCTTTTCCAGATAAAGAAGATACTGTGTATTCTGCTGATCCAGTACCGTTTGACATTGTAAATTTTTTGGTTGTAAAGTTTTCTTTTGCTTCAGAACCTTCTGCTGAAGCATATGTTGTTGTTGGAGTTCCAGATATCTGTGCTCCAGTTCCTGCTGTAGTAATAAATGGCTGATTAAATAAATTGTGATTCCATTCAGCAGAAACTACTGGAAGTAATGTTACTGAGTCTGATGCTGTAAATACTAGTGAGCTTACGTTACTGAGCATTATATCTCCGTAAACTCAATACTCATATCAACATAGTCTGATAGTTTGGTTCTATTAATAATTGTTTTAGAAAAATCTGTCATAAAGACCGTGTATACCTTAGATCCAGTTGCGTTTCCCATAACAAGACCATCTGGGTTTGTAGAGGTTTCGTTTGCTGTGTCCGATGACTCAAGACCTGATAAAGACTGTAACGCTGTAGTTTCTTGAGCTGTAGTATACGTATTAGAAGAAAGAGATGAAAGCTGGGCTGCTGTTTTAAAATTATTAGATGCATTGCTTGGCACAGCGTTTAGTAAAGGCTCAGTTGAATACTCTGAACTTATAACCTTGAGAAAAATTGGAAGTCCAGAATTTGCTTTATAAAATGACTCAAGCCATCCAGCTGCAAGATTATTGTCTGCTGTTAAATATTCTACAATAGTTCCATTGTCAAGTCTTACATCTGTTCTTGATGGAACGTATTTCCAAGATACAGATATCTTATCTTTTTTAGATACAACATATTTTCTCATATTACCATTAGCCATACGAGATTGTGACTCAATAAGCTCTGTTGATATATTTATTGGTTCACGATTATGATCTGTTATCTTATACCAAGTTAAATTATCTAAAGATAAATGAATACCTGATTGAATTAAATATGCCATTAGATGCCAACCCTATTAGTCTTATTATTCTTATTAAGCTCAACCTTTAGTCGTCTCATAACTTCATTTGCAACACCCTCTGGGTTTGCATTATTACTTGTTATAGGCATATTTATATTATACACGGTACCGCCAGAGTTTGTGCTGATATCTGCAGTTCCATTATTAACTGCATTCATTGCAGCAACTCCATAATCTTTTACAGATGATGCCTTTACAACAAACTCACCATTTGATACACGAATAGATCCTCCACCTGCATATCCAAGTGTTGCTCTAATTGAGTCAGAGCGTCCTGTTCCAGGGCCCTTGATAAGGCCTCCATTAGCCTTCTTAGGCAGTTTAGCCTTTTCAGCGCTAGTTAGTTTAGACCCATCTTTAATCTCAGTTACTCTTGCTCTTAGAGCATCAATTTCAGCATCCTTTTTTCTTAATTCTGTCTCTTTATTAAATTCCATCTGTACATTTCTTGACTGCTGACCAAGCATTGCTGCCTCTATGTAGTTACCTGAAATCTTAGCTTGTACTGCTTGACTAGCAAGGTCTTGAAGCTTCATCTGTAAATCAATTTGTCTTTGAACTTCTTCGTTTGCTGTTTTTTGTGCATTACGCTTAGCTTCTAGCTTATTAATTTCTTTTTCTAGTAGTTTAATATATTGCTCTTCAGCAGTTAACTTGTCTTTACCACTACCAGTACCGTCATCTGGATCTACATAAGGATTTGGTGTTGCTCCACCAGCGCTTGGTGTAACTCCAAATAGTTTTTCTAGAGCTGCTAACTCTTCCTTATAAGCAGCAACAACCTTGTTTGCATTTCTTATTCTACTAGCAGCATTACGACCAGTTGGCTTTGTTTCCACTAAGGTCATTGCAGTTGAAACCTTTAGTAGGTCAGTCTTTAATCCTACTGCATGGCCTCTCATTATAAGTAGTTGGTTATTAAAGTTTGATAAACCTATTACATTCTTTTGTAAATCTTCTGGCAACGTTTTAATTATTGCTCTCATGACTAAGAGTTGTTCTGGCTTTGGCATTGTTGCAATAGCAGAACTTATTCTTGCAAAACCTTGAGCAAATTGTTCTGCAGATATCGTTCCATTTTTTAATTGTCCAGTTAAACCATTAATAAATCCTGTTGCTGCATCTGCTGCAAGCTTGATATTTTGTCTAGCACCCTCACCAAACTGATTAATAATCCTGTTTGTCTGACCCAATGATCTTCCATAAACAACTGTTTGAGTAATACCCTTATCTACATTTTTTAGAATAGCTGAGAAATTTTTATCAAAATTTAAAATACCTTGGTCAGTTGATAAATCAATATTAGCAAAATCAAACTTAAGATCTGTCTTGCCAGACTCTTCTTGCAGTGCCTTTATAATTAAATCAATTTGCTCTTTAGCAAAACCAGAACCACGTAGCTGAATAGCAATTGAGTCAAACACTAACTTAGCTTGCTCAGCCGTTCCTTTTCTTAGTGACTCAATATCTTTCTTAAACTCTTTCTGGAAATTAGCATCTGTTTGCAATGTATCAATTTGTGACTGCTCTTGTGCATTTGCACCAGTATTACCTGTAGCATTGTCTCTAGATAAGAAGTCAATCTTTGTTGGAACTACACCAAAGAAATCTCCAAGTGTCTTGAGTTTCTTTTCAGATACAGTTGCAGCATCTCCAAGACCCTCAATCGCAAGACGTTCCTTTTCTCTTACAGAATTAAATAGTTTAAATGCTCCATATGCTGCTAATGCAACACCAGCTACTGCCTTAAGATGTGGAATAGGAAGCTTTAATGCCATCTGCAATGCTTGTAGTCCAAATGCTACTGGCATTGCCTTTTGTGCTATCTCCCCTGCTTTTCCAGGAAGGAATGATGCTGCGACCATTGCTGTGCTTCCAGCCATACCAAGACCTGCAGATTTTCCAGCAAACTTAGAACCAATTCTTCCAGCTGCACCCTTTGCTCGTGCCATTCTGGATTGTGGAGCAACCATTGCCTGTGCTCCAACAGACTGACTCTGCTTTGCAAGCTTTCTATTATGTCGTGCTATTGATTTTTCAACAGCAGTTGAATATGCAAGACCATCATCTGCTCCATCCTTTGCAGCGAGTGGATGAGGGCTCTTACGCTTTCTACTCTTCTTATAAATATCTTCTGTATTCTTTGCTATTGTTTGATTATAGACGGCAGCATCTTGTTGTGCTTCCATTTGTACAATTGCAGTAGATCTCTTCTTTAATCTTCTATAACTACCCTTTGGTGTTATTGGATTTCCAGAATAGAATGTTCCAGGTCTTGATGCGCTCTCTCTACCAACATTGACATCATCAAACATAATTTGATTTTGAGTCTGGCTTGCTTTTCTTGTTCTTCTAAACTTACCACTTGCAAGTCCTTCTCTTAATCCTTGCTGTGTTGCACTTACACGAACTTGACCAACCTGCTTTGAAACAGTATCAAGTGCTTGTGCTGCCTTTCTTGCTGATCCCTTAAGCTTTAGATGTTCGTCAATTACTTCTCTTGTAGCCTTAGCAAATAAATCATCAGTTACTAGCTGCTCTTTGGATGCTCTTGCCATTGAAACAGTTCTCTTGCCAATTTCATCTTCTAGATTTTGTAATGCAGCAACCTCACCCTTATTAGCCAGATCAAGTCCTCCAAGGGTTGCAGAAGATGTGAACTTTCCAGTTCTTGAAGCATAGTCTTTTTCAAATTCGCCTATGCCAGTACCAGTCTTCATCTTAACATTTAGTGCCTGTGGTATTTCTGCAACAAGGTTTGAAACAACCTTAATCATTTCTGGGAATGTATCAGCTAGCTTTTGAAGTCCAGCAACCTTGATTCCTTCTGCATACTGTGCAGTTCCTGGAGCAAACGGCATTGATGCATGTGCAAAAGCAAGTGACTTGCCAGACATGTAGCCAGGAATATTGTCTGCAATCATTCCATTAATAAGAGAGCCATACTTCTTGCTCATCTTAGTTGGGATTACTGTTTCTCCTGGCATTAATAATGCTAGTTCTGAATCCTGATTTCCTGTACCGCCAACTACTGCAGGCTTGCCCTTTGCTCTCTTCTTGATTGGTCCACGACCCATAGGAACTCTGGTTGGCATAAAGTTATTTTGAGCTGCAATTGCTCTTGCATATGCTGCAGTTAATCTATCTACTGATGTTGCTTCTGCAGTAAATGTTTGTGCAAGTGTTCTATGAACCTGATCAAGTGAGGCTGCTACAGCTGCTGCATTTCTTTGCTCAAGGGTCATATACTTAACTTCAGTGCCCAAGGTTGCAGATGACTGACCAGTCTTATTAAATAATGTTTTCAGTGCTGTAAAGCCCTTGATTATATTTGCAACTCCATTTGCAAGCAAACCAAATGTCATAAGTAAGATTGGGCCAAGTCCAGCAACTACGGCTGTCAGGGTTACGATTATCTTCTTTGTTCCATCACCAAGATTATTAAACCTATCTAGTATCTTGGTGACAAACTCAGCAATTGGTGTTACAGCCTTTAAGAACTCTTCACCAACTGGCACAAGAGATAGCTTGAGGTTTTCAACAGCTCCCTTAAATTTATTCATGGCAGACTCTGAAGTCATGCCTAATTCTTTTTCAGACATTGAAGCAAGGTCTTGAATAGATGCTCCAGCTAGATCAAGAACACGTGATGCCTGTGTTCCTTCTTTTGTTACGTTTGCAAAAAGTGTAGATAGACGAGAGAACTGGAACTTACCAAACATCTGCTCAATTGCTTGTGCTCTATTGAGTGGATCAAGCTGGTTAAGAGCTGTAGCAAATTCAATTACAGTCTTCTTTAGATCTCCCTTATTATCTACAACAATCTTTTTTGCATTAATTCCAAAGCCTTCAAGCATTGCTGCTGCTTTTCCAGTTGGATTAATTAAAGATGCAAGACCAGACTTAAGTGCGTTAGCACCTTCTGATGCATTGATTCCACCTTCCTTCATTGCAGTCATGAAGAATGCTAGGTCTTTAACATCTCCACCAAGCTGCTGAACAATAGGTGCTGCTTTTGGAATTGCTGTTGATACGTCATCAAGAGATAAGACTGTCTGGTTTTCTACTGCGTTAAGGAAGTCAATAGATTCTGCAAGATTTTCAGATGACATTGAGAAAGCATTTTGTAATGCAATTGTTGTCTCAAGGGCCTTTTGGCTTTCTACCTGACCAAGAATAGAAAGCTTAGTTGCAGCAGCTGTTTGTCTTTGTAAATCAATGCCCTTAAAACCTGCTGCAGCTGCTTCTGCTGCAAGACCTACTGTGGCAGATACAGCAACACCATATTTAGTGAACTGCTTGCCAAGCTCTGTAATTCCAGCTAAAGCTTCTTGTGTTTCTGATGCTGGTGTAAATAAATCTCCATAAACTTTCTTAAAGCGAATGGCTTGTGTTTCCATGTCCATAAATGTTTTTGATGCTGCTGCACCAACACTAATTAATGGAAGAGTAAAACCAACCATAAGCTGACGACCAGCCCACTGTGTATTCTTACCAAAGTTAAGAAGATTTGTAGAGCCTTGCTTTAAAAGCTGATTGAGTAACGCTTGCTTTTCAGAAGCAATCATTGTCTTTGTTGCAAGATCATTCATATCCAGAGATAGTGGTCTTACAGCAATTGCCTTCATTGCACCGTTTGCATCACGGCCCATCTTGATGTATTGTGTCTGAAGGTCTTTTACATTTTCTCTGGCAACCTTATTTATTGTCTCAAACTCAGACTTAAACAGCTTGCCAAAACTTTTTGATGCTCCACCAGCGTATCTAAAATACTCGCCAAGTGAAAACTTGTTCTTCTCTAAAGAATTTGTGAATGACTCAGTGGTTGTTCTGATTGTCTTCATCTGGGCAGAGAACTTGCCCGTAGCATTAATTGAGTTGATTAAGCCTTGCTGCATTTGAGCAGTAACTGCATTTGCTGCAGCACCACTCTTTGCCATTGAGGTGTGAAAAGCTGATATCTGTCTCTGTAAGTTTTTGATATTCGCCAGTGCTTCAGCAGTATCAATACTTACCTTAATATTGGACTGAGCATCAGCCATTCACTATACCTCTTTATTTAGTTATTAGTCTTCTGTGCTTGTACCAAAAAGTGTTGCTGCTTCAGAAAGCGGTACTCCTGATGCTACTTCAACAATCTTGTACACAGTAGGCAAATCAATATTATCCTCTAGCTTAGCAAGATCTCCTGCTAGCTCTGGCTTATATTGTTCCATTGCAATTAGTACACATTCCATAAGTAGATTGATTGACTTATCGTTATCATCTACTACCTCTGCAATACCCTCAAACTTTTTCATAAACTTTCGTAAAAGTGAAATCTTAAGCGGTCTTAGAGTAATTTCTGTACCATCAATTAGCTTGATCTGTTGTGCTTCATAAACAGTTGTTGCCATGTTGATCCCTCCCTAGGTTTGTATCAATTATAGCATAATAACGCTTATTTTATCTAAGATCTTCGTAATCAAGACCCATACCAATACCAAACCCTGCCTTCTTAGCATTTTGTCCTTGCAGAGATAATACATCATTACTATCGTTTGTTGCACCACGACTAAATACTCTTGCCTTCATATTTTCCCATTCTTTCTGACCACGTTCTGAATCAGATGAGTCTTCTAGGTCAACACCCTGTATTGCAGCAAAGAACTTTTTTTCTTGATAGTCTAAATCTCTTTTGCTAGATATTATTGCCATGATCTCTGACAAGGATAATGACTCTTCTAGCTCAGAATAGTCTTTCCATATACCCAGCAAGAATACCTCAGACTCTAGCTTTGCAAGGTCAAACTCTTCCCAAGAAGGCCCTGGGTCTCCCTTTTGCACCTGAGCTTTAACATCTTCTTCTGTATCATCATTTATCTTAATGTTGCCAGCTATATCAAGCACTTCGTGTACCGTTGGCAAATCAATGTTATCTTCAAGTTCTTCTATACTATTAGATATTGATGGGTGATATTGCTTCATCGCTATTCTAGTGCATTCCAGCAAAACCATCATTGCTTGATCATCATCTGTGGTTTCTTTTATTTTATCAAAGGCGTCCATAAACTCTCTAAGATACTTAATCTTAAGAGGCATTATTTGTATTTCTGTGCCGTCAAATAAATAAATATTTTTGGTTTTATATATTGATGTAGCCATGATATATTAAGTTTACCACAAAAACAACAAAGCCCACCTCGTTATGAGATGGGCTAAGTCGTATTATTAAGTTGTTATTATGAAGCGTCGCCCCATGTGCGATCTACGATCTTACCGTATGATCCACCATCTTCTGGAAGAAGACGGAATGAAACCTCAAACATTGAAGCTTCGTCACGCTTAGCAGATACTGTTACGTTCTCAATTGAGAGTGCACGGTATGCTGCATAAACACGCTCTACGTATGCAGAGTCTTCACAGTCACCAGTTCCTGGTCCAATTGCAACGATTCCTCGCTCAACTGGGCATTCACCAATATCTCCTGCTGACAAGTCTAATGTCTTGTCTCCATTAAGTGCTGTCTCAAGCTTTGAATCGCTGTATGCTAGAGCCAACATAAGGTTCTCTAGTGTAGCCTCAGCAAAAGCTGTTGCAAGATTAACCTGCATTCCTTGCTTGTAAAGCTTAGCAACGTCAAGAATTTGGTCAACCTGTACTTCACCGAAGTCAGGCTGGAACTGCAATTCAAGA
>JACCEC010064398.1_pt1 | contig 24132 bp, 19 predicted proteins | sample 7450121 | NCBI WGS metagenome assembly JACCEC01 (sample SAMN15323455, study PRJNA562643) | freshwater metagenome | isolation source: river surface water | place: USA:Blue River Watershed | collected 2017-08-18 | reverse complement strand
TTCTTCTTGCTCTAGATGCAACGGCATTTTTTGAACGTGGCATAATTAATATTTTTTTGAATCGGCTACCTAAAGCCTCGGACTCGGTGAATTAAATTTTTTGAAATTGTAAGGAAGAATTATCCTTTTAATCTTAATAAACGAAGAACGAAGTCTTTGTTAGTTGATCCTACTAAACCTTTCTTTCTCATCGCTCTTTTACGCTTTGTAGATTTCTTGGTTAAAATGTGTCTTTTGAACGCTTTTTGGAAAGTGATTTCACCTGTTCCAGTAACTTTAAAACGCTTTTTTGCGCTTGAGTTAGTTTTTACTTTTGGCATTATTATAATCTTATCGATTACTCCCTACTGGCGGTATTACTCAGGTAACACACTTATTGGGCCTTGTGGGAAATGGATGGCAAAGGTAAGGCAGATTAGGAATATAGCAAAGAAAAAGGGCCCGAAAATATCGGACCCAAGTAAAAATTATATTGATTATCAGTGTTTTAACTGATTGCTACTCGAAATTTTAAGATGTTGGCTTCTTTTTACCACCTGTTTTAGGCTGGAAAATAGCAAACATTCTCTTTCCTTCCAGCTTTGGCATACTCTCTAAAGTACCTGCCTCCGCTAATCTTTCTGCGAATTTTAATAAAAGCAACTGACCTCTGTCCTGGAACATGATCGCACGACCTTTAAATTGAACGTATGCTTTTACTTTATTTCCGTCTTGTAAAAACTTTTCGGCATGTTTTGCTTTAAAATCAAAATCATGATCATCTGTACCTGGAGTGAAACGAATCTCTTTAATCTCTGATTGTTTTGAGTTCGCTTTCATCTCTTTTTCTTTACGCTTTTTCTCGTAAAGAAACTTCTTATAATCAATGACTTTGCATACTGGCGGATTGGCAGTTGGAGAAATCTCTACTAAGTCTAAACCTTGGTCAGCAGCTATTTTCAGCGCATCTTGTGTGTTGTAAACGCCTACAGTGATGTTGTCACCAACCAGTCGTATTTCTGGTACTCTAATACGATCATTGATACGGTGCTCTGGTTCTTGTTGTCTTTGAAACCTTGGGTTAAATCTTGGTCCTCTGTTGGGTAATGCCATTAATTGTTAAAACGTTGTTTAAGTTTGTAAAGATAGTCAATGTTATGCTTCAGGTGCCTTTCTTTCGACAATTTCTTGATGGATCTGAGAAATAAAGGCAGTTTTATCCATCATACCTAAATCTCCTTTGCCTTGTCTTCTGATAGATAATTGACCTTCGGTCATCTCTTTTTCTCCAATAACAAGCATATAAGGCACTTTCATCAATTCGGTATCACGAATCTTTTTACCAATTTTTTCGTTTCTATCATCAATCTCGGCACGAACCCCAGCTTTGCGCAATGCTGCCAACACCTCTTGGGCATAAGGCATGAATTTATCGCTGATTGGCAATATCTTAGCTTGTAATGGTGCCAACCATACTGGGAATTTACCAGCATAATGCTCTAATAAGAAACCAATAAATCGTTCATGTGTTCCTAAAGGTGCACGGTGAATAATTAATGGTGTTTCTGGCTCATTGTCTTTATTAGTGAAACTTAGTTTAAATCTTTTGCCTTGTGCAAAATCTACTTGATTGGTCGCTAAAGTAAACTCTCGACCAATGATACTCCAAATTTGCACATCAATTTTTGGTCCGTAAAATGCACCTTCATCTTGTACTTCCACAAATGGCGTTCCAGTTTCAATTAATACTTCACGCACCATTTGCTCTGTCTCCAACCATAACTGTGGCTCGTTGATGTATTTCTGTCCCAATTTTGCTGGATCATGCAAACTTAATCGCATCACATATTTGTCGATCCCAAATATGTTAAAGTACTTCAAGTACATGTCATTCACCGCTCTAAATTCTTGTGCAAATTGTTCTTTAGTACAATAAATATGTGCATCATTCATGTGCAAACAACGTACACGCATTAAACCAAATAATTCACCAGATTGCTCATAACGATAACAAGTACCATACTCTGCAAGCCTTAGTGGCATGTCTTTGTAGCTCTTTGGTTCTGCATCAAAAATTTTATGGTGATGCGGACAATTCATTGCTTTTAAATAATATTTCGTGCCATCCAATTCCATTGGAGGGAACATACTATCTTGGTAATAAGGTAAGTGACCACTTGTAATATACATGCTTTCCTTAGCGATATGTGGTGTCACCACACGCTTATAGCCAGCAGCTTCTTCGGTCTCTTTTGCAAGGCGTTCTAATTCTTCGATAATGATGGTACCGTTTGGCATCCATAAAGGAAGTCCTGGTCCAACATCATCATCCATGGTGTATATGCCTAATTCTTTTCCTAATTTCCTATGATCTCTTTTCTTTGCTTCTTCTAATAATAATAAGTACTCATCCAATTCTTTTTGATTCGGGAAAGTCACACCATACACACGTGTCAACATTTTATTTTTTTCATCCCCTTTCCAAAAAGCACCAGCGATATTGGTGATTTTAATAGCCTTAATCACACTTGTATTAGGTATGTGTGGCCCACGACATAAATCTGTAAAGCCCCCTTGAGTGTAAAAAGTAATGGTGCCATCTTCCAAACCAGACAATAAATCTAATTTGTATTCATCCCCTTTTTCTGTGAAATAAGCCACCGCTTCTGCCTTTGACATTTCCTTACGGATGTAGTCATTGGCTTGCTTTGCCAATTCATTCATTTTTTGCTCCAATACAAGCACATCCTCTTCCCTAATTGTTTTGCCTCCTAAATCGATATCATAATAAAACCCTTTTTCTAAAGCTGGTCCCACCCAAAATTTAGCTCCTGGAAACTGCATTTCTACCGCTTCTGCAAGTAAATGGGCAGATGAATGCCAAAACGTATTTTTACCATCTGCGTCATCCCAGGTCAATAATTTTAATGCCGCATCATTGTTAATTGGACGCGTCGCATCCCATACTTCCCCATCGATAGAAGCAGCTAATACTTTTTTTGCTAAGCCTTCACTAATTGATTTAGCGATACCTAATGCAGTGATACCTTTTTCATAGGATCTAACTGCCCCGTCTGGAAATTGAATTTGAACCATGTTTGTATAATAAATATATAGTTACAAAGATAACAAAAAAAAGGATGCTTGTTTATACTTAGATTAATACTTAAATTTAAAGTTCCAATCCGTATATGATAAGGTCAACCCTACTCCTCTTTTTATGCATCGTTTCTGTCCAATTAAGTGCCCAGAACTTAACTGGAAGATGGCAAGGTAGTTTTATTGCCAATGGGGATGCTTTGATCAACAATTATACCTATGAGCTGGTGATTAATGAAAATGCAAGTCATCAAATTACAGCAAAAACCATTACCAGAAAAGGTGAACAGTTTTATGCAAGTGCTTTTGCTAAAGGTACACATAGTACCCGCACCCAATTAGTCCAAATTGATGAAACTAGTTTTGAAGAAATTAAAAAGGCCAATGAACTTAATGCATGTTTAATGTCCAATTTCTTAACTTATAAAAATATCAATGGACACGAAATTTTGGAAGGCAGTTATATGTCAAATGTTGTTGGCGGTGAAAGGAATTGCGGTAGTGGTAAAGTTTTTTTAGAAAAAGTACCCAGCTTACTCGCTGTGACTACTTCTAAGGTAGCTAATAAAAATACAGACACCCAAAAAAAGAAACAATTAATTGCGCAAAAAATAATTACTAATAATAATCCATCAACTTTAAAAAGTGCTAAAGTAATTGTACCAAATACAACAACGAATACCGCTATTTCATCTAATAAAACACCGCCTTCTGTAGATAAGAAAAATACACAAGCCGCTTCAAATACAATAGCAGAAACAGATACCGACGAAGTGATTGTTGAAAATGAAACAATTACAACATCGACTGCTGCACAAAATTCCATCCGCAATCAACCTATTAATTTACCTTGGGTTTTAGTAGGCCGAGAAAATAAACTGGTTAAAAAAATCATCACAAATAGCAAGATGATTAGCATTGATTTATTTGACAATGGTACCATTGACAACGATACAATCATTGTATTTGATAATAAAAAACTACTCGTTAACAAGAAAAGATTAAGCTATAAATCGATCCACCTTGAATTTAACTTTACTGACAATGTAAGGGAGCATGAAGTGATTATTGTAGCACATAATATGGGTACTGTACCTCCAAATACCGCCCTCCTATTGTTTAAGGACGGCAAGAACAGACAGGAATATTTTATTACATCCACCAATAAAATCAATGCGAAATTATTGATTGTCTATGAGCCTCCATTAATGGATTAGTTGACTTATTTTAGCTCCTGCAATACTTGGACTGGTGTATAATTTATATCACCGCCGCTCACAAATGGATTACTCGATTTATTTTTTAATCCCATCCAATGCGCTTCATCACTATCTGAGAAAATATAGATGGTCTGTTTTTGATAACCAATCGCAGCTAAAAAATGTATCCACTGCAAGCTTAACATTTGAGCCCCCACGATACGTTCTGTCGGGCTGGATTCCATTAAGATTGCAGACATTTCGTATTGAATATTCGTAAGCCCTTGAATTGCCGCATGCTTGGTTGCAGTATCAAGGGATAATTCTTGTTGGGACAAACTATCCGCAAGCATGATCATATTTGTACCATATAAAACTAAATCGGCACTATCCTGCGTTTGCAAATGCGCCATGACTGCAAAATATTGGTTCAACAATGGTTGAATCTGTTGATCTAAATTAGGATCATGTCTTTCCCCACTAAATTTGGTCACAACTTTGTTCATGGATTCATTTTCCTTGTTTCCACAAGCCAATATGAAACACATTAAAAGCGGTATTAACAATTTAGACATATTGATTTTTTTCAAAAATATGCATAAATAGCCACCACATCTCTGTAACTTTGCGCACAGAATTGAAATAATATGTTAATAGGATTACAAAATGTAACTTTTGAGTTTGGGGCTAGAGCAATCGTAACGGATGCCACTTGGCATATCCAGCCGGGCGAAAGAATTGGATTAATCGGTTACAATGGAACAGGAAAATCAACCCTATTAAAGCTTTTGGTTGGACAATACACCCCTTCAAAAGGTACTGTAGAAAAAGGCCGTGACACAACCATAGGTTATTTACACCAGGACTTATTGAGTTTTGATACAAGTGAAACCATCACCGAAGTAGCATTAGGTGCTTTTGAAAGAGTAAGAGCTTTAGAGAAAGAAATTGAGGCACTTGGGATTGCATTAGAAGCCAATCCAGAAGACAATGATATTTTAATAAAATATACAGATGCCTTACACGAATTGGATGTACTAGATGGTTATAATATTGAACACAAGGCCGAAGAAGTTTTACATGGTTTAGGCTTTACGAATAAAGATTTAATTCGTCCCTATAAAGAATTTAGTGGAGGATGGAGAATGCGTGTGCTATTGGCTAAAATGATTTTACAAGCCCCTGATGTACTCTTATTGGATGAACCTACCAACCACTTAGACTTGCCAAGTATTGAATGGTTAGAAAAATATTTATTGCATTATAAAGGCAGTGTGGTGATTGTGAGTCACGACAAATACTTCTTAAATAAAATGGTGAATAAAATTGTTGAAGTATACCAACAACAACTTAATTTTTACACTGGCGATTATGCGTATTATGAAGTAGAAAAAGTACAACGTATAGAGATCCAACAAAGGGCTTTCGAAAATCAACAAGACTATATCAGACAGCAAGAAAGATTTATTGAACGTTTTAAAGCCAAAGCATCTAAGGCTGCACAAGCTCAGTCGATTCAAAAAAGATTAGACCGTTTAGATGTGATTGAGGATGTACAAATTGAAAGGCCCAATATCAGAATCAATTTTGCGGTTGATAAAACACCAGGAAAAGTCTTAGTCGATTTAAAAGGTGTTAGTAAAACCTACCCTACCCAAACCATTTTAGATAATGCATTTGCAGAGATAGAAAGAGGCGATAAAATTGCTTTGATTGGTGCCAATGGTAAAGGAAAGTCTACCCTATTAAGAATTGTAGCAGGTATGGAAAGCCACGAAGGAGAAAGAGTTTGGGGGCATAATGTAGATGAAAGTTTTTATGCACAGCACCAGTTAGAATCTTTAAACTTGAACAATACCATCTTACAAGAAGTGCAAGAATGTGGTACTAAAAAAACAGACCTTGAACTTCGTGCATTGTTAGGTTGTTTCTTATTTGGTGGAGATGAAATTGACAAAAAAATTAAGGTATTAAGTGGAGGAGAAAAAGCGAGAGTCGCTTTGACTAAAACCATTATTAGCAAAGCAAACTTTTTAATGCTGGATGAGCCTACTAACCACTTAGATATGGCCACTGTGGAATTATTAGCAGAAGCCTTGACAAAATATGATGGCTCCATTATCTTGGTAAGTCACGATCGTTATTTTATTTCAAAAACAGCCAATAAGATCTGGGAAATAGAAGATGAAAAAATTATAGAATTCAAAGGAGATTATGCAGAATGGGTTGCATGGAAAGAAAGGATGGCAAAGCAAAAAGCAGCCAATCCAGAAGCACCAAAACAAGCCCCAAAACCAGTCGAAAAAAAAGTTGAGCCCGTAATTGCAGAAGTTAAAACAGGCCCAATAGACAAGGAACAACAAAAAATGGTGCAGAAATTACAGAAACAAATTGCACAATTAGAAGAAAAAATCGGGCAAACACAGTCAGATTTAAAGTCGATTGAACTAAAAATGGCAGACCCAAGCATCTATTCTGACATCGCTGGCTTTCAATTAATAGAAAAAGACTACCAATCAAAACAACAAGCCATCCAACAAATGAATCTTGATTATGACCAATTATTCAACGAATTATTGGAAATAGAGTCTAAATAATTTCAAATAGTGGTCGCAATCGTTTGTTATTTATCCCTTTTCAGCAAACATCTGTTAGGTAATTGCTGAATCTAAAAATTCATAAAAGGATAATCAGAATCTGTTCATAAAATCAATGGCAAATTGCTTTCAATTGTTTAAATTTGGGGCTCCGTTCTTTTGGTAACCAATTGGTTTACACTTGTAAATCAGTACATTAAATGACAAATTGAATCAACATGTCTACTAAAAAAGTACATAAAATTGCAGTTTTAACCTCTGGTGGGGACGCCCCCGGCATGAATGCTGCTATCAGAGCAGTTGTTAGAACAGGCTTATACCATGGTTTGGATGTATTTGGGGTGACAAGAGGCTACAATGGAATGATTGATGATGATATTTTTCAAATGGATTCAAAATCAGTTGCCAATATCATTCAAAGAGGCGGTACTATTTTAAAAACAGCAAGAAGCAAGGATTTTTTTGAGCCTGCTGGACGTAAGATCGCTTACGAAAATCTTAAAAAAAGAGGCATTGACGGTATCGTTGTCATTGGAGGAGATGGAAGTTTCAAAGGCGCACAAAAATTCAGTAACGAGTTCGACATTCCATGTATAGGTTTACCGGGCACAATTGATAAAGATATTGCTGGTAGTGATTTTACAATTGGTTTTGATACAGCTGTAAATACTGCGGTAGAAGCCATTGATAAAATTAGAGATACCGCGGATGCACATGATCGTTTATTTGTAGTTGAAGTGATGGGTCGTGACGCTGGTTATATCGCATTACATAGTGGTATTGCCACTGGAGCCGAAAACATCTTGATTCCAGAATCAAAAACAGATATGGAAGCATTGGTTGCTAATTTGACCGAAAAAGAAAGAAGAAAAAAATTAGTCAACCTGATTGTAGTTGCCGAAGGAGATGAGTTTGGTGGTGGAAATCAAGTGGGTGACTATTTAAAAACGAAATTACCAAATGCAGATATTCGAGTTTGTATTTTAGGACATATACAAAGAGGCGGTGCACCAACCTGTTTAGATCGTTTAATCGCAAGCAGAATGGGTTACCATGCAGTAGAATGTTTATTGAATGGCAAACACAATGTCATGGTGGGTATCGAGGACAATAAAATGAAATACACGCCATTAGATAATGCTGTAAAAGCAAAACAAAAAATTTCAGAAGAATGGTTAAAGATTGTCAAAATCTTAGCTAGTTAATCTATATCATAAAGTATACAAACAACCCCAATCAATACAATGAGCGCATCTACTTACAAACAAAAACACCATAAAACAAAAATCGTTGCAACAGTTGGTCCAGCTTGCGAAACATACGACCAATTAAAGCATTTAGTCATTGCTGGTGTGAACGTATTTAGATTGAATTTTTCTCATGGAAGTCATGAAGACAAAAAGAAAATCATTGACAATATTAGAGGGATTAACAAAGAATTAAATTGTTCAGTTGCAATCTTAGGTGACTTACAAGGTCCTAAACTAAGAGTGGGTGAAATCGAAAATAACCGCTTGGAGGTAAAAGTGGGTGATGTACTTACTTTAACAAACGAAAAGTGTATTGGAACTTTAGAGAGAATATATGTATCCTACCCTAACCTTGCTGGTGATGTTTTAGTGGGTAATACCATTATGATTGATGACGGTAAGATTGAAGTAAAAGTATTAAGCGTCGAAGCAAATGGTGATGTAAAAGTGACTGTTAGTTTAGGTGGTATTATCTCTTCTAAAAAAGGATTGAATTTGCCAGACACTAAAATTTCTTTACCTGCAATGACAGAAAAAGATTTAGAAGATGTGCAATTTATCATGAAGGAGGAATTAGATTGGGTGGCATTAAGTTTTGTAAAAAGAGTTGCAGATATTGAAATGCTTAGAGAAATTTTAGTGAAGCATAAAAGCAAATCTAAAATCATTGCTAAAATTGAAATGCCAGAAGCCATCGTTAATTTACGTGATATTATTATTGCAAGTGATGGGATCATGGTTGCTAGAGGAGATTTAGGGGTTGAATTACCAGTTGAAAAAATTCCTTTAATCCAAAAAGAGATTATTAGAAAATGTATCCATAGAGCAAAACCAGTCATTGTGGCCACACAAATGATGGAGTCAATGATTGATAGAGTGAAACCGAACCGTTCTGAAATCACAGACGTTGCCAATGCGGTGATTGAAGGTGCTGATGCAGTGATGTTGAGTGGAGAAACCGCGACAGGCCAGTTCCCAGTATTGGTGATTGAAACAATGCGTAAGATCATCTCTGAAGTAGAAGAACATGGATACAACTACAACCGTTCTGAAGACTTAAAACCTCAACCACATTCTCCTTCATTCATGAGTGATGCGGTATGTTACAATGCTTGTAAATTAGCAGAGGATAGTATAGCGCAAGCTTTAGTTGGCATGACACAAAGTGGCTACACTGCATTTATGTTGAGTAGTTTCCGTCCAAAATCGCCATTATTCATTTTTACAAAAGAAAAGAGCTTGGTGAACCAATTGTCATTAAGTTGGGGTGTTAAAGCTTTTTACTATGATAAAGAAGAAAGCTTGGATGAGATCATTAAAGATCAAATTCATGTTCTAAAAGCACAAGGTTTTGTAAATACGGGTGACGTGGTAGTAAACACTGGCAGTACCCCTATTCAATTACATTTACCAACCAATATGATTAAAATCAACAAAGTTGATTAAACTAAAGGCCTCATTATTGAGGCCTTTTTTATAACTTTAGTATTCAAATTTACAATTCATAAATTATGCTTGAATCATTTGAGAAAATACCAGTCAAAATTTATAAAGATGTAGCGACAGGTTCAAATGCAGTTGCTGCTCAAATTGCTCAATTAATTAAAGAAAAACAAGCACAAGGTTTACCATGTGTGTTAGGTATGGCAACTGGCGCCACTCCTATTTTATTGTATAAAGAATTAGTAAGGTTACATAAAGAGGAAGGCCTGAGTTTCAAAAATGTAATCACAGTAAATTTAGACGAGTACTATCCTATTCCAAGAGACGCTTATCAAAGTTATTGGAGTTTTATGCATCGTCATTTATTCAATCATATAGATATTGATCCAAAAAATATTCACTTGCCAAGTTCTGAATGGGGCATGGATGAGTTAAAAGAAAAATGTGTTGCCTACGAACAAACGATTGAAAAACTAGGCGGAATTGATTTACAAATTTTAGGCATTGGTAAAAATGGGCATATTGGTTTTAACGAGCCTGGTTCTAGTTTTCACTCAAAAACAAGAGTGATCCATTTAGACCAATTAACTAGAATGGCCAATGTATATGAATGGCATGATTTAAATAAAGTTCCGAAATTAGCCATCACAGTAGGTATCAGCAGTATCATGAAAGCAAAGAAAATTGTATTGCTTGCATGGGGTAATAAAGCTGGCATTGTTGCTAAAGCTGTCGAAGGTGACGTGACTGAACAAATACCAGCAAGTGTTTTACAAAATCATGACGACTGTACTTTTGTTATTGATGAATTAGCGGCAACAGAACTTACACGACATAAATCACCTTGGTTAACTGGAGCGAATGATTGGACACCACAGATGATTAAAAAAGCAGTGATAGATTTAGCATTGAAATTAAATAAAACTGTTTTAAGCTTAACTTCTGATGATTATAAAGAGAACAGCTTATCTGATTTATTGGTGCTAAAAGAATCGGTGTACGATATCAACCTGCAGGTTTTTTATATGTTACGTGATTCTATCACAGGATGGCCTGGGGGTAAACCAAATGCAGTCATTCCTGCGCACCCAGAACGTAGTGAACCACATAGTAAAAAAGTATTGATTTTCTCACCACATCCAGACGATGACATTATTAGTATGGGTGGTACATTCATGCGTTTACATGATCAAGGACACGATGTACATGTGGCTTACCAAACCAGCGGCAATATTGCAGTTACAGATGAATTTGTGACTCGATTTTTAGATTTTGCTGTAGGATTCGAAGACTTATTTGGAATTGATAATAAAAAGAGCCAAGAGATCCTTACAAATGCAAGGGCTTTTTTAGCAAACAAAGCAAGCAATCATTTAGATACCGCAGAAATCAGAGCTATCAAAGGTTTAATAAGAAGATGTGAAGCCAAAGCTACATGCAGGTATGTAGGTATTTCGGAAAACAATTACCATTTTATGGATCTCCCATTTTATGAAACGGGAATGATTGATAAAAAACCTTTGAGCGAAAAAGATATTGAATTGACCATGGCACTATTACGCAAAATTCAACCCCACCAAGTGTTTTGTGCAGGCGACTTAGCGGATCCTCATGGCACCCATAAAGTTTGTTTAGAGGTGGTTTTTGAAAGTATGCGTCGATTAAAAACTGCAGGTGATACTTGGGTAAAAGACTGTTGGGTTTGGTTGTATAAAGGTGCTTGGCAAGAATGGGATATTTCTGAAATCGAGATGGCTGTTCCAATGAGCCCTGACCAAGTATTGAAAAAACGTTTTGGCATCTTCATTCACCAATCTCAAAAAGACAGTGTCCCTTTCCAAGGCAGCGATTCTAGAGAGTTCTGGCAAAGAGCTGAGATTCGCAACGCGAACACTGCTAATTTGTATGCGAACCTTGGTTTAACCAAATATGCTGCAATGGAAGCCTTTGTACGCTGGCATTATTAATTGCTGATTTTAAGAGTATTATTTACCCTTTTCCTTTGGTAAAATGGTATTTTGAGGTATATTTGCACCCCTTATTGATTTGGGTTAGTAAGTGGAATGGCCCCGTAGCTCAACTGAATAGAGTATTTGACTACGGATCAAAAGGTTTCAGGTTTGAATCCTGACGGGGTCACAAAGCGCGCTTGAACAGTGCGGGCTTTTTTATTGCGAGGATCCTAAAGCGCTCTACGAAGCAGAAGTTTATGAGATGAAGCTGGATTTGAAGCTTGCTTCAAAATACAGATGAGTCGAATAAACAAACGAGCGAAGCGAGTGCTTTTGGGCATTGACGCGTATGAAAAAGCAAAAACATCAGCTGCGCTGATGTTTTTAAAGGGCTTTGGGTACGACCAATGCGAAGAGGATGCGACCAAAGGGAGCAATCCACTTTGGGTAAGACCAATGCGCAAGGAAAAGCGAGGATAAAATCCGAGCTAATCCACTGGGCTTTGGGTACGACCAATGCGAAGAGGATGTTGCGAAGCAACCATCCCATTTCACCAAAATCCCAGTACTTTCATTTATTTTTAATACAAATTAGACCATGAAACTCTCCATTTTTTCCGTTGGCAAAGCCAACGAATCCTATATCAAAGAAGGCGTGGAACAATTCACAAAAAGAATTGGGCATTACTATCCTATCGACTGGCAATTGATTACCCCATCCAAACTAACCGAGCCAGCGCAAATTAAAAAAGCAGAAGCGGCGAGTATATTAAAAGCAATCACCCCAACAGATGTATTGATACTTTTAGACGAAAAAGGTAAAATGTTGAGCTCCCCCGGCCTAGCCAATTTAATCCAACAAAAAGCCAACCAAAGCGCACAGAAAATCATTTTCCTAATTGGTGGCGCCTATGGTGTAGATGAAATCATACAGCAAAGAGCCAATTTCACTTGGAGCATATCTGATCTCGTTTTCCCACATATGTTGGTTCGTTTAATGCTTGCCGAACAAATCTACCGAGCATGTAGTATCTTAGCCAACGAAAAATACCACCACGAATAATGAGCATTACTTTATATATCACCGTTGTCACTGTCATCGTATCTGTTTTAGCATTTTACAATGCCGAACTCATGGACAAATTAATTTTTCACCCTTATTCCGTGGGTAGAGACAATGAATGGTATCGTTTTATAAGCTGCGGATTCATCCATGCCGATTTTATGCACCTTGCTTTTAATATGTTTTCCTTCTATATGTTTGGAGATTATGTAGAGCAATACTTTAATATGTTATTTGGTCAAAATGGTAAACTGCTTTATTTATTCCTATACTTATCTGCCTTAGCAGTTTGTTTAATTCCAACTTATCTTCAACAAAAAGACCGTTACAATTACAATAGCTTGGGCGCGTCTGGAGCAGTTTCTGCCATTGTATTTGCAGGCATCTTTTTAATGCCTACGATTCAAATTGGCTTTTTCATAATACCTCCAATCATTCCTGGTTTTATATTTGGGCCAATCTACTTAGGCATTACAGCTTATTTAGCAAAGCAAGGACAAGGAGGTATTAACCACAGTGCGCATCTTTGGGGATCCCTTTATGGGGTTTTATTCTTGATTGTGGCTGCTTACTTTATTGCACAGTTTAACGTAGTCGCAAGCTTTGTAGAGCAGATTAGGATTTACTTAGGAATGTAATTTTAACAACACGTTTTGTACTCGGAGTAATTTTAAATCGCTCGTCGATTCGTTGTCCTACTACCCATGCAATTTTACTATCAGAAATAAGCACAGTTGTTTTTGACTTGATGGCAGGACTTAATTTTAAATTGCCCAAAAAATGATTGAGTTTCTTTTTTTTACGTAGGCCTAATGGATAAAAATAATCTGTCGCTACCCATGACCTGTTTAATAATGGCCAATTTAATTGTTCTGCATCTAAATAAGCTATATTCGAACTGGTATCTAATTTAAGTTCCTCCATTTGATCAATCCATTCCAATTCAAATTTTCCAAATAAGGTATCTAATACGGTCTGGTCTTTTGAAATAGTCTCATAGACTTTATCTACTTGATTAGAAACAATTTGAATGGAATCATCCCATTTAATTAAACGATGGGATGCAGAAGCAATATAGGCGCCCTTAGCGGCTCCAGTAATTTTATGAATCTCTTTTAATTGAGTTGATTTGAACCCATATGCTTGCACCAATCCCCAGATATAAGTTGCATTGCCTTTGAGTTGATTCCATGTAGACAATTTAATTGTTGGTATACCCTTTGGGAAATGCATGTGCTTTTTCCAAAAAGCTGACACAGTAGCATCTACAATGTCTTCCGCTTCTTTTAACCTCGAAATGGTATCTAGTATTTGTTGGTTGACATTTGGATAAATGGTCTCCATTTGTGGAATCAACTGATTGCGAATTAAATTTCTGGTATAATCATTTTTTAAATTAGAACTGTCTTCAACAAAAGCTAGTCCATTTAATTTTGCAAAATCTTTGATATTGGCTTTACTAAATGGCAGTAGCGGTCTAATTAAATTGATATGATCTGTGCCGAGTGGATTTTGTTGATGTGTTCTCATAGCTGGAATCCCAGTCAATCCATGCAAGCCAGTACCTCTAAAAAATTGCATGAGTACAGTTTCTACTTGATCGTCTGCATGGTGTGCTGTAAGCAACACCACTTTATCTTTCGCTTGAACATCCATTTCCTTAATCAAAGTTTCAAACCAAGCATAACGAATTTCTCTTGCAGCTTGCTGGATGCCCATTTTATATTGTTCCGCAAAAGCCAATGTATCAAATCGTTTTGTCAAAAAAGGCATGCCCATTTTTGTTGCAAAAGCTTGTACAAAACTTTCGTCTCGATCGCTTTCTGCTCCTCTTAATTGAAAATTCGCATGTGCAATGGAACATTTTGCACCCATCTGTTGCATCAAAGCAGTAAGTACAATACTATCTACTCCTCCACTCACTGCAATAATAAAATGCGTGTTATCTGTGGCGATACCTGGAAAAGTATTTGCCCAATGGCTTTTAAATTGTTCCAAGTCCAATATCCTCATTGCAGTTTGAATTATTTCTTTTGCTCTTTGGCCCAAGTATCTTTAAGGGTCACTGTTCTATTGAACACCAATTTGTCTTTTGTACTATTGGTATCCTGATAAAAATAGCCCTTTCTTAAAAATTGGAAACGTGCTTCTAATGCATCATTCAACAATGCGGGCTCTCCCCATGCAGTGGTTACAGTATGTAATGAATGTGGATTGATATAAGACTTAAAATCACCTTCTGCACTACTTGGGTCTTCCACATTGAATAAACGATCATACTCATTTAATTCGACCGGAATTGCATGTTTAGCACTTACCCAATGTAAAGTGCCTTTTACATGAATTCCAGACGTGTCAGCTCCTGATTTAGAATTAGGAAAATATTTTGCATATACCGTGGTCACTTTACCATTGGCGTCTTTATCAAAATTTTCGCACTCAATAATATAGGCACTCTTTAATCTTACAGATAATCCTGGGCCTAATCTAAAATACTTTTTAGTTGGCTCTTCCATAAAATCATCCGCTTGAATCCATAATTCCTTACTAAAAGGAACAGGTCTTGTGCCTCCATTCGGATCTTCTGGATTGTTTTCTGAATCTAATATTTCTTCGGCTTGCTCATAGTTGGTAATGATCAATTTAATAGGGTCAGTCACCACCATTCTTCTTTGTGCAATTTTATTTAAATGCTCACGAACACAAAACTCTAGTAAACTAAAGTCAATAATATTCTCTCTTTTAGCGATACCAATACGATCACAAAAATCACGGATACTTTCTGCAGTATAACCTCTTCTGCGCATACCACTAATGGTTGGCATTCTTGGATCATCCCAACTTTGTACATGTCCTTCTTGCACCAACTGTAATAATTTACGCTTACTCATGACCGTATAGGTCATATTCAAACGTGCAAACTCATATTGATGGGATGGGAAGATGCCTAATTGCTCGATACACCAATCATATAAAGCCCTGTGTGGGATAAATTCAAGAGTACAAATAGAATGGGTGATATGTTCGATGGAGTCACTTTGTCCATGTGCAAAATCATACATTGGATAAATACACCATTGGTCTCCTGTGCGATGGTGATGTGCTTTTTTAATACGATACAACAAAGGATCACGCATATGCATATTTGGACTTGCTAAATCAATTTTAGCACGCAATACTTTTTCGCCATCATTGTACTTCCCTGCTTTCATTTCAGCAAACAAGCTTAAGTTCTCTTGTATGCTTCTTTCTCTGAATGCATTACCAGTTCCAGGCTGTGTAGGTGTTCCTTTTTGTTGCGCAATTTCTTCGGCAGAACTATCATCCACATAGGCCAATCCTTTTTCGATTAATTGCACTGCAAAAGCATACAATTGATCAAAATAATCTGAGGCATAACATTCTTTAATCCAATTGAAACCCAGCCATTTTAAATCGGCTTTGATGCTTTCTACATATTCTGTATCTTCTGTCACTGGGTTGGTATCATCAAATCTTAAATTCGTGGCACCACCAAAAGTTTCAGCAAGCCCAAAATTTAAACAAATACTTTTTGCATGACCAATATGTAAATATCCATTTGGTTCTGGAGGGAACCTAGTCAATATACTTTTATGTTTCCCGGTTGCTAGGTCTTGGGAAATAATTTCTTCAATAAAATTTAAACTTTTTTCGTCGCTCATAGGATATGATCTATTCGGGTAAAGGTACAAAAACCTACCCCAAAAACCTATCGCATTTTAGTATGCTGTATTAACCCTTGATTCCGTATACTTTTTGTACTTCTAAAACCAATTTTTCGATCTCTTGGTCTTCCCCATTGGGGCTATAGGGTTGCTTTAAACTACTTCCAAAGACAAAGGCAACCGTTTGCCACAAGCCAGCATTCAACCCGCCTTTATATTCCTTAATTAACTGGTAACAATTATTGCCAGTTTCACGATTGATTAACTTCATAAGAACCTTCCCCTGATAAACAGATAAATTGGTCACTTTATCAGCAAAGTCTCTTTTCAATTCTTTTTCTCTGGACTTAATAATCTGCTTTCTTAATTTTTCATCCTGTACATTGGCTAATTGTGCATTCACTGAACGTATGACTTTACTTGCTGTTACAGCATAAGGATAGGTGACATACACCGCATTGCGCAATCTTGTCCAATTTTTCCAGTAATTTTTTAAAGCATTCGTTTGAACTGCAGACACCAAGACCGTTGGTAACCAAGATTGAGGAATCGTGTCACCCTCTGGCGTAATATAGGCTTCCACTCTAACAGTATCATACTGACTCGTCTGTGCAAAAAGCTGCTTTGGCAAGCTTATTGTCATCACAAATAGTAGTATACAAAAGATGGTTCTCATATGTATTGATACACTAATATACAAAAAGTAACCCTATTTCTTAAAACGATAATAGGCGCCCATCATGAATCCAATGGTGGTCACAATCACACCCAGCCATAACAAATTGATCCAAGGGAACTCATAAACTTTTAATGTAATAAGGTTCGTTAAAGCGGTGGACTCCTTCACCCCTATTTCTAAAATGCCTTTTTCTTGGTCAATTACTTTATTAAAACTCAATACTAAATTCTGTGCTTTAATCGTATCCACTTTTGAAGTCAGATTCAATCCTTCCAATAATATACCTGGCTCTGCCACATATTTTAAACCTTCTTTTGAAACCACATTCAATTGCAATCTCAATTCATTCACCCCAGCAGGTCTGTCACCAGGAGGATTCACATTCACTTTCTCTAGTTTAATATAACCATTGCTATAAAAAATAGAATCTCCTACAGTAATATTGATTGGCTTGAAGCTTGTGGTATCTTCCTCTGTATGGTCTTGAAAAGATGTCACGTACACAAAAATATCTTTATGTAAATAATGCTTCGAAGATGGATTGGCAGAGAAGCCCTCCATGCCTTTATTATTTTTTAATACATCAGGATATAACTTAAAGGTCTCTCCAGTTTTCTTTTCTTTAAACTTCAATTCAAAATATCTTTTTCCAAGTGCATCAAATGTATCTCTTTCATAAGTCACATTGTATTTGCCCATATCCGTTTCGATGGTTTCAAATAAAGTTAAGTTTTCTCTTGGGTCACCTACTGGACTATTTTTTTGCGTGGAGTCAACTCTTAAAGGACTTATCCCAGTTGTATTGTAGCTCAAAGTGGTTTTGTTTGCAGAAGAAATAAAAATACCAGCCAAAACCAAACCAAATCCAATATGTCCAATAGACGAACTTGCTGATTTTAATTTTCCTTTTAGGACCACAGACCAATAAGCAATATTGCCAACGATCGCAAAAACAGAAGTCACTATCGCTATATAAATAGCCCCTAAAAATCCAGCGCCTTTGTCATCATATGCCACACCAACAAAAACAAAAATGACAACACTAATGATTATTGTGATGATGGATGGCCAGATCATTTGTTTTTTGAAATAAGCCAATGGAGTTGTTTTATATTTCAAAAACTGTCCAATTGCTGTCAATGCACCAATGATGATGGCAACAAATATTTGTACCTGGTTGTGCGCAAACTCAGGATCTTCTGGAGGCGCAATTTTAGTATCAAAGATTTTATTGAATACTGGTGTAGAAGTCTTAATAATGATTACCGCCGCAGAAAGTACAAGAACCAAAGAACCAATCAACATCCAAAATTCTCTGCTATCAATCGCATCCTCCTTCAAAGGTTCTTGCATGTGTTTATAACGCACAAAGTATAAAACAAAGAATGGAATAACAAAGATGAATAAGAAAAATAGCAACTGCCCATTCATGCCTAAATCGGTGAAAGCATGTACAGAGGTATCTCCCAAAATACCACTTCTTGTTAAAAAAGTAGAATACACAATTAATAAGAAACTAATGCCAAGGAATAAATAAGTAGCTTTTAAACTAGCCCCAGTTTTATTAAAGATCATGGCCGTATGAATACCAGCCACCAAAGTCAACCATGGCACTAAAGAAGCGTTCTCAACTGGATCCCATGCCCAATAACCACCAAAGGTCAAACTCTCATAAGCCCATGCAGCTCCCATCATAATACCTAAACCCAATATCCCGGCCGAAAAATTAGCCCAAGGCAATGCAGATTTAATCCAGTTGTGCTCTTTCTTCAATAAACCAGCTACCGCATAAGCAAATGGAACGATGGTGCTGGCAAATCCTAAAAATAAAATAGGCGGATGAATGACCATCCAATAATTCTGTAATAATGTATTTAAGCCTGTACCATCTTTTAAGAGTTGCACATAATCTGGTCTGGACAAAATTGGCCAATTCATTTCATGTCTCAATAAAATAAATGGACTAGATCCAATTTTCACATCAAACACATATAAGCCAATCACCATGGAGGCGAGCATCAACTGAGCAAAGCTAATCACCATCATCACACCAGCTTCATGTGCTTTGGCTGTCTTAATTAAAATCAAACCCAAGACTGCATGCCAAAAACTCCACAATAAAAAACTGCCTTCCTGTCCTTCCCAAAAACAACTTAATAAATACTCAAATGGTAAATTTTTATCACTATGCGTATATGCATATTTATATTCAAACAAATGATTGTAGATCACGTAAAATAAAACCACAAAACTTCCAACCACTGTCAATGCCTCAATCAAAAATGCCGTTCTTGCTAATTTTTTCCAACTTGCTTCCACCTCTATCTCTTTTGCATAAAATGCTTTCGCAAACGAAAATGTAGCCACCAAAGAAGCTACAAAAGATAAGATGGATAAAAAATAACCTATTTGACCAGGTAACAAATGTTCCCCAATAAACTGAGTTGACTGCATGTTTTAATTTTGATTAGTTGGTAATGGTTACCGGTTGCTCTTTCATTGCATCTGGATTGTCCTTGTATTTAGAAGGGCATTTCATTACAATTGAGCTACACTCAAATGCATCCCCCTGAACACGTCCTTTCAACACCAAACGTTCAGACTTTTCCATATCTGTGGGCATGGTATTTCGATAAACCACTGCAATTTTACCCCCCAAGCTATCTTCTACATTAAATTTTAAGAGATTAGGATCTTTTACTGGATCGTATTGTACAGGTACAGATTTATCCATTTTTACGATCAGATTCACATATTTCCCTTCTTTTTGCTTTGCAGAAGCAACTGTTTCATAGCTACTTAAATCGCCTGTATAGCTTATTAACACTACAATTGCTGCAGCAATTAAGACCAATAAAATAAGATGTGTTTTCTTCATACCGCAAAGTTAACTAAATGGCCTTAAATTGCATCAAATTTTACGCATCTCATAAACTTCAATTATGCGCCTTTTTGACTATATCATTGTTTGCAAAAGTCCCGATTTTAAGAACGTAGACCGTGTCAGTCAATTGATGCTTCTGATCACCTTAATGGCACTTTCTTATGCACTCTATGCGGGCTTATATCCTAGTCCTGCCCTTTTAATTGCCATCATGACTTCGGTGGCTAGTTGGTGGATATTTTGCGTTTACCAGAAGATAAAAGGAGGCGTCCCTTATTACCGATTAGGTTTGGTATTTGCTTCATGGGGTTGGTTTCTACTTCCAAACGCTTTGTTGATCGCTGGCGTGTTCCTTATTGCAGCACTTTTTGAGCGTCAAGTGAAATTTCCATATGAATTAGCAGTAGACCCTGCTGGTGTCTTAGTGAACACCTTCCCAAAAAAATTATACCCGTGGGCAGAAATCAATAATATGTTGATTAAAGACGATTATATTACAATCGATTTCAAGAACAATAAATTGATTCAAAAACAAATCAATGAGCCTGTAACCGAAACGATCAAAAACGAATTCAATGCTTTTTGCGCGGAGCATCTAGCTAAAAACAACTAATTATGGCACTAACCGAGTCCCCTTATTTATTGTATTCAGACGGCGAAGGCAACATCTTTGAAGATGAGACCTTGTATGTGGTTGGCAGGGCTGGATGGGACGCCTACCCAATTCCAGAGGAAGACTGGATTCCTTTACCTGAAGGTGGAAGCTTATATGAATTACCAGGCCGAAGAGGCATAGGTATTGATGTAGATAGTGGTGAAATGCGTTTATGTGAAAAAGGATGGGCAGTTGCTGCTTTCATTCCTCCTGCACATACTGGATTGTATATCGCAGCTTATGAATCTTTACCTGAAGCGCCATTGTTGCCTTTATTTTGTTACACTGCTGTGGGTTGGTTAGATGGTATCAATTATGTCCCAGCAGTAAGAATTGAACAAGATATTCGCCAGGATTGTGAAGGCTATGACCAAGAAACGATTGACTATGGCGCAGCACATTTATTAAAAACATATGGCGAGAATAGATTGGTGCAACACCTAATGCAAAACTGTTGCATGACTTATCATTGTCCAGCAGCAAGAAATTTTGCGATGGGAAGATGGGAATGCCCCATCCCTATTTCACCTGCTTGTAATGCCAATTGCATTGGTTGTATTTCTTTTCAACCAATCGAGGAAGAAATTGTTTCCAACCAAGAACGTTTATCTTTTAAACCAACTGCTGCCGAAGTAGTAGAATATACGGTACCACATTTAATGTCGGCACCTTTCCCTATTGTAAGTTTTGGACAAGGTTGTGAGGGTGAGCCATTGTTAATGTGGGAGACGATTAAAGAAGCCATAATTGAAATCAGAAAACATACGGATAAAGGCAGTATCAATATCAATTCAAATGGTTCTAATCCCGTTGCAGTTGCTGCACTAGCTGCTGTTGGCTTGGATAGTTTAAGAGTGAGTACGAATTCTGCCAGACCCGAAATTTACAATGCCTATTATCGACCAAATAATTACACTTTCCAAGATATTGTTGAAAGTTTAAAAGTCATGTCTGCCGCAGGTAAATGGACAAGCATTAATTATTTTGTTTTCCCTGGCATGACTGATACTGTGGCAGAATACGAAGCACTTAGACAATTGATCAAAGACACTGGATTAAAAATGATTCAGTGGCGTAATTTTAATATCGATCCAGATTGGTACCTAGGAAAGATTGGTGTGACAGAGCCAGGTGAGATCATGGGCATTAAACAAATGATGGAATTAATTAGAGAAGAATTTCCTGATTTAAAATTTGGCTATTTTAATCCTCCTATTGAACGTATCAAAGGTGATTATGCTACTGAATTTGCACATCATTAATATGGATCAATTTTGAAAAGACATTACAATAAAGAAGTTCAAATAGGCACGATACTTGCCATAACTGCATGTGTTATATGGTCTGGTAATTTTATTGTTTCTAGGTATGCAATTCAATTGGCTGGCCCAATTAGTCTAGCATTTTTTAGGTGGTCTATTGCAACCATTACTATGCTTCCTTTTGCGATCAATAATTTCAAAAGAGAAAAGCAATTATTCAAAAATAATTTTAGTTATTTTTTCTGGATGGCACTGGTGGGTGTTGCTTTATACAATACGATGATCTACCAAGCTGGACATTCCACCACAGCCATCAATATGGCATTATTTGGATCAACGATTCATCCAATTGTTGCTACTTTATTGGCAGCATGGCTAGTGCAAGAAAAATTGAATTGGAAAAGTATCGCAGGGATAGTATTAGGCATCATGGGTATTTTAGTTTTATTAAGTAAAGGTGACCTTAATACTTTACTGCATTTTAGAATTGCAACAGGTGATTTGTGGATGATAGGTGCTGGATTATGTTTTGGGACTTACAATGTATTTGTTCGTAAAAAACCAATTGGCATTTCAAACAATAGTTTCTTGCTTGTGCTTTTTGCCATCGGGACTATTCTTTTATGCCCTTTTGCAATTTATGAAATGAATTATATCCAACCAGTTCATTTTAACAACCAACTTTTATTCATTGCTTTATATCTTGGAATAGGCAACTCAACCATTGCCTATTTATTGTGGAATAATGCTATTCACAGAATGGGATCTGCAAAAACTGCCTTATTTGGTACTTTAATCCCTTTTCTGAGTTCTATTGAAGCACTTTTTGTGCTGAATGAACAATTTAATTTTTTTCAAATCCTTAGCGGTGTAATTATTATCACTGGAATTGTGATCAACACCTGGCCATCAAAAATAAAACATGGAGCTTAGTACAATTCTATTTTTATGTTTGATTGCCTTTTTAGCAGGCTATGTAGACGCTGTAGTGGGCGGAGGAGGATTAATACAAGTTCCAGCGGGACTGATAATGATGCCAACACAGGCAGTTTCAACAGTCATTGGTACACTCAAAGTACCCTCTTTTATTGGCACTTGTTTTGCGACCTATCAATATTTGCAAAAGGTTAGAATTCCACTTTTAAGAATACTTTTATTTACAAGCATCGCATTTACTGCAGCTTTTTCTGGTTCTTTATTATTAACCAGAATGAGTAGTCAGTTTATGAAACCAGTGATCTTTTTTGTATTACTTGTAATGGCAATTTATACATTTACAAAAAAAGACCTTGGTCAATCTTTGCAAAAAGAGCATATAAAGTTTGCTACAATCAAAGGCATTATGATTTGTCTTTTCATTGGATTTTATGACGGCTTCATTGGTCCTGGTGCTGGAAGTTTATTTGTATTAGCATTTATTTCCATTTTGGGATACGACTTCTTACATGCTAGTGCCCATGCAAAAATTGTAAACCTTTCTACCAATCTTGGCTCCTTAATCTTATTCATTGGTAAGGGGGTAATCCTTTGGCCGGTAGCCATCCCAATGTCCATATGTAATGCTGCTGGTGGATTTTTTGGTTCTAGAATGGCTTTAAAGAAGGGTAACCAATTTATTCGTAAAATTTTCTTAATAGTGATTGTAGCTACCTTGCTTAGATTGGGATATGACGTTTTTTTGCATTAATTTTAAACTATGCAATTGAGTTTTGAACAAGAAAAGAATATTAAAGCTGCTGTCTATACAGGACTAATCTGTTTCGGACTCTCATTGATTTTTTTTGTTTTAAAATGGCAAGAGCCTGCACCTACCGTAGTTCCCCCATTACCAGAATACATGGAAGTGAACTTAGGCAATAGCAATACTGGTGCTGGAGCCATACCGCCCATGTCAAAAGAAGCACCTGCCCCAGAACAAGGCTCCACGAGAAGATCTGCTAAGGTAGCTGCTAGTAATACTACAAAAATTAATACAGTTTCAAACGATCCAAACGATGAAGCAATTCGTTCTGGGAAAGTAAAAACAAATGCAAAAAATAATCCTGTTCCTATTCCTGCAAAGCCGAAAGCCTTAATGGGAAAATATGCAGGTGGCAACGGCAATGGCGGAAACAATCAAGACAGTTACAATGCAGTGAAGGACCAAGGCATTGCTGGTGGCAAAGGAGATCAAGGTGTGGAGAATGGCTCCATCAATGGCAAAGCCTATACTGGCAGTGGAGGGCCTTTTGTAACCAAAGGCGACAGAAGGGTTACTAAAACCTATTCATTCAATGGAGATGTGCCTCCTGCTACCATTTATGCAGAAATAGAAGTGAATCCAAATGGTGTTGGAAGGTTTATACAAATTTCCAGAGGCTCCTCCTCCAATGACTCAAAATACA